>OHAD01001408.1_pt1 | contig 23003 bp, 18 predicted proteins | sample 1577011 | NCBI WGS metagenome assembly OHAD01 (sample SAMEA3541510, study PRJEB24748) | human gut metagenome | biome: human gut; feature: human-associated habitat; material: faeces | place: China | collected 2012 | reverse complement strand
AACGCACGGAACAATCCGTAGGCATCATAGTTGGGGAGTTTTGACACCCACATCATACTCTTTTTTCGTCTTCCATGCCTGATACTGATCCCGCACTTCTTTTACCAGCTCTTCACTTCCGGCTTCCCGGAGCTCTTTTCGAAATTCTTCCAGATAAGTATCGACATCTTTGCCGTCGGCTCCAAGCCCGATATTCAGGTTCTTTTTGTAACGAGATACGATCTCTTTCAGTTTCTGGATATCCACCGTGATCTTGCTCTCATCCAGCCAGAATCCATACGCCGGTGAAATATTTGCGGAAGCGATAAATGTTTTAAAATCTCCCTCCAGATCATCGGACATGCCGCTCCAGATACCGGCTTTTGGCGTATTGAACTGCCATTTCGTGGAACAGAAATATCCGACGTTGCTGCTGTTGATGCCGGACGGAAATGCAAAACTTCCATCTTCCTGCACTTTGTAGTGCATCCCCTCCACACCGTACAGGATCGTGTTCAGCACATCTTCATCCGAATACAGAAGACCTAGCACTTTGACGGCCTCTTCCGGATACTTTGTCTCCGAAAAAATGCTCCAGACAGTCACCCAGTCATCCTCGGTATCCAGAACCGGCCGATTGTCAAATGGGATAATAATGACTTTGTCTCCGTAGAGGCTCTCTTCGTACTGCATCTCATCTGGTTTGATGACAAATTCTGCGGCAAATGCATCCCCGGCGATCACCTGTGACTGTCCTGATTCAATGTTTGTGATCACATCTTTTGCCAGATAGCCCTTCTCCTGCCAGCGTTTTGCCAACTCCACCCGTTTTGTGTAGGCATCGCTCTCGTAAATATTGCAGACGGTATCATCCGTTCCTTCATATAATATACCTGCCAGACACCCGTCCAGTATATCGGCGATCGGGGAACGCTCAACCACGGCATTTCCCCTTTTTTCCAATGCCCACGGCACAACATCCGGGCGTTCTTTCTTTATGATGTCAAGCAGCGGCTCCAGATCTTCCGGTTTATGGATATTGGAAATGTCCATATGATACTTCTCCACATAGGTGCGGTTCAGGATCACGCCGTTCGTATGGATATCACTTAACGGCTTTGGGATCCCATAAACGCCTTCTCTTTCATCCTCCGGCAGATCTGTTTTCTCATCCAGCACTTCCTGCAGGGCGAGTGCCTCTGCCATATACGGCTCCATATCCAGCAGCAGGTTTTTCTGACGGTAGTTTTCAAACTGATTGAAATAAATGTTGAGGATATCCACACCGAGCTGCCTGTTTTTATAATAACTGTTTCCCTGGCTGCTGTTCAGTCCGGTCCAGACAAGCCGGGCACGCACGCCGATCTTTTCTTCCGTCAGATCTCCAAGCGTCTGATTGACTTCCGAAAGGTTTTTGCTCAGTCCGGTTCTCGCCGAAATACCGATGTTGATGGTCGGGATGGAATCTGCACTTTCGCTTTCCGGCTGCTGTTTTTCACATCCGGACAGCACAAAAAGTATTACAGCAAGAAACACTATCATATAAAAACATCTTTTTTCGGACATTCTTTCGTGAATTTTCATAATTTTTTCTTCCTTTCTAAGGGTAAATACGGTAAAATAAGACCATTGGAGGTCTTTATGAAAAAACATAAAAGCTTATTTTTCAAATCTGCCACAAAGAAACGGCTGCTCTGGGTTTATCTGGTCACCAGCATCCCTCTGCTTGTCTGTATTCTGCTCGGAAGCGAGTACGGCAAACGTCTTCTGCGGCAGCAAAGTATACAGTACAATCATAACACGCTTTCTCTGCAGCTGGCAACTGTGGATACTTCGCTTGACCATATTTCGAACTATCTGGCTTCGTTTCTTCTGGATGAGAACAACTACCACGGACTGCAAAGCGGGGAGGATGCTCCGGATGAGCAGCGTGCGATCCTTGCCGATTTTACGGATTACCTGGACACGTACACCAGCACTGCCAGCCTGTTTTTCTATATTCCGGATCAGGATATCCTGATCTTTCAGAGTGCAAACTATGATTCTTATCCGGAACGCATGGAGATGCGGCAATACATCCGCCAGGCCTGTCTTTCTCGTACGTTTCCGGTCACAAAACCGCAGATCAGCGGCTGGACCTTCCTGCGTATGACGCAGAAAAGTTATCTTATAGATCTGATGGAATACAAAAATGTCTACGTCGGTGCTTTTGCATCCAGCGAATACGTGTTTGAAGATTTCAGGGATCTGACTGCCAGCACGCATGGTGCCCTGATTCTCTCCAACCAGGATGCCGGGGAAGATTTCCTTTACGGTGCAAAGGAGCTGGACCGCAGTCGTTGCGTGAAGATCCCGGTTGATTCTGCCAGAAACCATTACCGGATCATCCTCTATATCCCGACTGCTTACGTACTGGGAGCTTTCTCCTGGTTCCAGTATGCGATCCTGATCATCGCACTTGTCAGTTTTTCGTTTGTTACGGCAATGCTGATCATCACCTGGCGACAGATGGTTTCTCCGGTGCTTCGAATCATCAAAGCAATGGAGGCTGTCGAACAGGGAGATTTCGACAGCCATCTGCCGATCCCGGATACTCATGATGAATTTGCAGAGCTGACGGAAACCTTTAACTATATGATCGGGCAGATCCATGACCTGAAGCTGCAGATCTATGAGGAAAAACTGAACCAGGCTTACGCCGAACTTCAGTACCTGACCTTACAGATCAAGCCGCATTTCTTTTTGAACTGCCTGAACCTGATCTACAGTCTTGGGCTGAGCGGCCGCTCTGAGCTGGTCGTGGATTTTTCTTCTACCCTGATGAAGTATTTCCGCTACCTTTTCAAAAGCTCCGACAGCATGGTCGTCCTCTCTGAAGAGCTGAAACATGTGCAGAATTATCTGCACATCCAGCAGATCCGCTTCCAGAATGACCTGGATGCAGCGTTTAATATTGATCCACAGGCTGAAAAAATGCATATCCCCGTGCTGACTCTTCACACTTTTGTAGAAAACATTTTTAAGCACGGCTGTTCCGACTCTGCAAAGATGCAGATCGTGATCAGTGCCGCCCCTCTCATAAAAGATGGAACGACTTATCTTTCTCTTGCCATTGAAGACAATGGAACCGGATTCTCTAAAGAAGCTCTGGAAACTCTCTCCAGACCGGAAGTTCCTTCTCAGAAGACCGGTGAAAAGCACATCGGCATCCGCAATGTAAGACAGAGACTTTCCTATATATATGGAAGCAATTATGTTTTACGTTTTGAAAACCGCTCACAGGGCGGAGCAAAGATCAACCTGCTTTTGCCGCAGAATGGCAAATTTCATGTAGGTTCAGCCTGAAACCAAAAGGCAAACGGAAATATTTGTTACTCACCATTTATAAAAGTTGGAGTCTTCTCCAACTATGAGAAATCAGATTGGAGTGTAATCTTATGAATTTACTTCTTGTAGACGATGAAGCCTTTGCCCTTGAGGCACTGGAACATGCAATCAACTGGAAATCTCTTGGAATTGATCAGGTCTTTACCTGTGGTAATATCAAAACTGCCAGACAAATCTGTCAGGAATCGGATATCCAGATCATGATCTGTGATATTGAGATGCCAAACGGAACCGGGCTTGACCTCGCAAAATGGCTGTCAGAGAACTATCCTGACCTTTTGATCCTGTTCCTAACCTGTCATTCTGACTTTTCTTTTGCGAAAGAGGCCATCTCCTGCCGTGCGTTTGCCTACCTTTTAAAACCGTTTGATATCGAAGAGATCAGCCAGGCAGTAAAAGAAGCCGTCCAGCAGTCCAGAAACCGTCAGAAACTGAACCGCTCGCTCTTTGCCTCCCAGCCGCCGGAACGTCTGCTCGCTTCGGAGCACTTCTGGCTGCAACTGGTCAGCGGTTCCTATCAGAACAGCGATGCTGACTATATTTTCTGGGATGCCTCCAGAAACAGCGTCTTTTTTGATAAGGATGCCCACTATGTTCCCTGTCTGTTTTACATTAGCTCGCTTCCGTCTGAAAATACGGATCTTGGCGTGCTCTCTTACTGTGTGAAAAATGCCCTGAACGAATTTTTTGTCGAAGATCCGGGCTGGCCTCCGGCAATCGAGCCAAAGCCTTGCTTTTTCCTGTCTTTTGTATCTCCGGATCTCTTTCTTGACCGGGAAGCCTTTGACAAACACTGCAGTGATCTGATCCAGTTTTTCCGTCAGAAATTCGGTGCATCCCTGCAGATCCTGACCGGTGAGGATGGCGATTACCTGACGCTGCAAAAGCAGGCGGATCTGCTTCTTGTGCAGGCCTCTTCTGCCACAGAAAGCCTTAGTGATGGAGATGATACGGAAAAATCTGCCATGATCGTCAAAAAGATCTTTGAACTGGTGAAAGAAAACAAGGCGATCACGCGTGAAGAGCTTGCCAGCCAAGTATTTTTAAGCCCGGATTACATGGCAAAAGTTTTCAAAAAAGAGACCGGCAAGCGGATCAGTGATTATTTATCGGAAGTGCGACTACAGGAGGCAAAATGTCTTCTGACCGACACTACAAGAAGCATCAGCGACATTGCCTCCTCGCTTTCGTACTCCAATTTTTCCGGATTTTCCCGGATGTTCAAAAGTGAAACCGGGCTTTCTCCGGCGGAGTACCGCAAAAAACACCGCAAAGCACTCTGATTTTTCTGTATATCATACCTTTTATAATCTTTTCAGGCAGGCTGCTTCCAGCCTGCCAAGCAGTGCATATAAAAGCATGGCGATCACGCAGAGGATCACGATCGACATCAGCACCCAGTCCAGTTTAAATACCTGGGAGCCGTAGATGATTAAATAGCCAAGTCCTCTTCTCGCCCCGATAAATTCCCCGATCACGACACCGACCAGACACAGTCCGATGTTGACTTTCATAATGCTTAAGATGTTCGGCACCGTTCCAGGCAGCACGACTTTCAGAAGCGTATCTTTTTTTGTTCCTCCAAGTGTATAGATCAGTTTCTCTTTCTCCGGTGAACTCTGCGAAAAGCAGGTATAAAGATTTAAAATCGTCCCGAAAATAGCCACCGACATGCCCGGCAGAATGATCGTTTTGATGTTGGCACCGAGCCACACGATCAGAAGCGGAGCCAGTGCAGATTTCGGCAGGCTGTTCAGCACAACAAGTGCCGGCTCCAGGATCTCCGATACCATCGGCAGCATCCACAGCAGAATGGCAAGCAGGATTCCGCAGATAACCACCAGTGCAAAGCTGATCAATGTCTCAGAGAGCGTCACACCGATGTGCATGGTCAGGCTTCCATCCTGAAGCATCTGCCAGGCGGTTTTTGCGATCCGCAGCGGACTGCTGAAAATAAAGCTGTCGATCCACGAAAATTCTGCGGCCACTTCCCATAAAACCACAAAAAACAGGAAAAGAAAAAGACGCATGAACTGCACGGTGCGTCTTCTCCTTTTTACCGTCCGGATATAGTTTTTCTGCGATTCGGAAGGCTTAGTCATGTTCATTCAGCTCCTTCCAGATAAGATTGAAATAATCCCGAAACTGCGGTGCATTTCGAACCTGCATCGGCGTGCGTTCTTTCATATTAAAATCAAGTTTGATTTCTTTTTTGATCTCTGCCGGGCGTTTGCTCAGCACAAAAATCCGGTCTGCCATGCTGATCGCCTCAGACAGATCATGCGTCACCAGCACCGCCGTCTTCTGTTCTTTTTTGATGATCCGATAAATATCTTCACAGACCGAAAGTCTAGTCTGATAATCAAGTGCCGAAAATGGCTCATCCAGAAGCAACAATTCCGGCTGAAGTGCCAGTGTGCGGATCAGTGCCGCCCTCTGCCGCATCCCGCCGGAGAGCTGCGACGGCCTTACATCCCGGAAGTCCCACAATCCATAGTCTTTTAACATCTGATCCACGCGTTTCGTATATTTTTCACTCTTTTTCTTCTGGATCTCCAGCCCCAGCATCACATTGCTGTAAATGCTCCTCCACTCAAACAGATAATCTTTCTGCAGCATATAGCCGATCCGCTCTTTTTCGCCTGCGATGCTTTTGCCATCGAGCAGGATCTCGCCTTTTTCCGGCTTTAAAAGTCCGCAGATCAGTGAAAGCAGCGTGGATTTTCCACAGCCGCTCGGACCCACGATTGCTGCAAATTCCCCTTCTTTTATATGAAAAGAAATATCCGCCAATGTTTCCGTCTCGCCATCTATGCTGTGATAGGCATAGCTGACATGATTCACTTCCAAAAGCTCTGACATCACGGTCTCCTTCTCTTTTTTTTCTAATTTATTTTATGATGCATGGGGAAGTTTTGATTATGAATTGTCTGCTTTCCGGGATTGTGATAAACTAAGAATATCAGGGGCAAAAGTATTACAGAAAGGATGGCTTTTATGGCTAATAAGATAAATTTTCAGAAAGAACTGGATAAACTACTGGAGCAGAACCAGTGCGAAGGCAGAATCCCTTCTCTTTTTCTGCACAGCTGCTGTGCACCGTGCAGCAGTTACGTGATCGAATATTTATCGGATTATTTTCAGATCACGGTTTTTTATTACAATCCGAATATTTACCCGGACGAAGAGTATCTGCACCGTGTAAAAGAACAGCAGCATCTGATCTGCCAGATTCCGCAGAAGTATCCGGTCTCGTTTCTCGAGGGAGACTTTGACAAGGAACGATTCTATGATATGGCAAAGGGACTGGAAAAGATTCCGGAAGGCGGCGAACGTTGTTTTCAGTGCTATCGGCTCCGTCTGGAAAAAACGGCACAGCTTGCAAAGGAACATGGATTTGACTATTTCTGCACGACACTCTCAATCAGTCCTTTAAAAAACGCCCAGAAATTAAATGAAATCGGAGAGGAACTTGCAGATACTTACGGTATCCCATGGCTTCCTTCCGATTTCAAAAAGAAAAATGGTTATAAACGTTCCGTCGAGCTTTCAGCTCTTTATGGTCTGTACCGGCAGGACTACTGCGGCTGCGTGTTCTCAAAAAAAGAACGAGAACGCCAGATTGCATCTGAACTTATTTGATTTTGCCTTTCTTTAATCCTGACTTGCTTTTACTTCATACATATACAATTCATGCAGTGCCCTTGTCGCACAGATGTATCTGGCCTGCCGGTGCAGCGGCGTATTGTCCTGCGTTGTATAAATTGCAAATACCTGGTCAAATTCCAGACCTTTTGCAAGATAGAAGGTCGTGACGGTCAGTCCCTTTTTGAAGTGGGTGCTGTCACGGTCTACCACGGAAAAACGATTCTCTGTATCCATGCCAAGCTCTTCCATCCGCTCTTTCAGATAAGTGGCACTTTTCTTTGCACGCTCCTGTGTCATCTCAATCACAGCGGCCGTCTCAAACTCTTCCAGACGCAGTTTCTCAAGAACGGCTTCCAGTGCCGCCTTTCTGTCTGAAAATGTCTGCTCTTCCACTGGTTTTCCATGACGCTCAAACAGCTCCATATCGGATACATCTGAAATGGAATTGGCATAAGATGCGATCTCCATGGTGTTGCGGTAACTCTTGTTCATATTGATCTTTCGGATGCCACGGCCAAAAACACGCGGCAGGAAACTTAAGACATCCCTCGTTTTCTCCTCCATGGTCTGGGCTTTATCTCCGAGGATCGTCATCTTGCAGGAGAACATCTTATCCAGAATCAGATACTGCATGTAGGAATAATCCTGCATCTCATCGATCACCAGATGACGGATGTTTCGGTCCATCCTGCGACTTTTCAGAAGATATTTCAGATACAACATCGGATAAACATCTTCATATTTCAGAAAGCGTTTCTCATAAGAAATCTGCGGCAGTGTCTCATAGCCGTATTCTTTCAGAAACCAGTTATACAACACGTACAGATCCGTACTGCGGTACATTTTCATGAATTTGCCGCGTACGATCTCGATCTCGTCATCGCAAAGATCTCTGCCGATCAGCGTTTCGTACTCATCAACCACGTAATCCATGACAGCCTGCATACGCTCCAGCAGCGGAATATCCGGGAAACGGTAATAAAACATCTCCGTCAGCTGACGTTCGCTCTTTGTCATGCCCTTGTATTTCAGGTCTGAAAAGCGCATCAGGCGGTCTTCCAGTCCCAGCACAAACTCATTGAGCTGCAATACAAAATCGATCGACTGTTTTTTGCGGCAGCTTTCTGCATACTTTTCATCGAGAAGCTCTTTTTCGATCTGGTCACAGCGGTCTTCGCAGTCGCTGACCGTATCCCGGAGCTCCCTGTAGGCAAACATATCAAAACTCATCTCCCGGATATTCTCCTCGCCAAGCTCCGGCAGAATGTGGGAAATATAGTCTGAAAATACGCCGTTTGGCGAAAGTACCAGTACATTCGAGGACTTGAGATTTTCCCGGTCGTGATAGAGCAGATAAGCAATGCGGTGCAGTGCCACGGAAGTTTTGCCGCTTCCGGCCACGCCCTGAATCGCCAGAATCCGGTCCTGTGTGTTGCGGATGATCGCATTCTGTTCTTTCTGGATCGTCTTGATGATGTTTTTCAGTTTGACATCCCCATGGCTGCCAAGCTCCTGCTTTAAAACCTCATCATCGATCTTGACATCACTCTCAAATGCATAAATCATCTTCCCGCCACGGATCTTATACTGCCATTTGGAAAGTACTTCGCCCTCCATGCGTCCTGCCGGGGCATCATAGTAAGCTTCTCCTTTGTCGTAGTCATAAAACAGGCTGGAAACCGGGGCACGCCAGTCATAGACCAGCGGGAGTCTTCCGGATTCTTTTGAAAAATTGCCGATGCCGATATAAAACGTTTCTGCCTCTTCTTCGCCGTCGTAGATGAAATCCACCCGCCCGAAAAACGGGGAATCCAGCATCTTTTTGAATCTCCGGCGAAGATCCAGCTTCTCCTTGTTGGCATTGACCTGACCAAGCAGTGCCTGCTGATTATCAAAATCTTCGTAGCCATACTGGTCCATCTCCGTGTAGTTTTCCCAGTAGTACTCATGCATATTTTCGATTTCTTTCTGTCCGTGCAGGATCGCATCATCCAGTTTACGGATACGCTCCTGCAATTTATCTAAAACATAGTTCAGATACTCTCTGCTGTCCATGTTATCATCCTTTTTATCCTTTTAGTCGGAGAGACTTCCACCGGTATCCGTGGTGCGTCATTTTCCGCATTTAAGCATTATACTTTATTTTTTCCTGCGATACAAGGCTTGTTGCATATTTCTCAAAATCGGCAGCAGAGTGCCTGTGCTCTCTTTACATTCTTCTGTTTCCATGCTATCATTTATAATTATTTCCGCAGGAAAGATGCGGATTTTGAATGTTTACAAAATCGAATGCATCCGTCTGCAATTTTTTTTGTGGATTTTTTATACTTTGGAGGTTTTTTATGGTACGAAAAGCTGTTATGGATGACTTTCCTGTCATCCTGAATATTTATGCAACTGCCCGGGCTTTTATGGCAAAAACCGGGAACCCGACCCAGTGGGCTGACGGACATCCTTCCGCCGATCTGCTCCGGGAATGTATCCTCGCACAGAAGCTGTTTGTCTTCACGGATCCCGATGATTTTTTACAGATCCGCGGCTGTTTTTATTTTGCCATCGAAAACGATCCGACTTATGCACAGATCTCAGAGGGCAGCTGGTTATCCGATGCCCCTTACGGCGTGATCCACATGGTCGCAAGTGACGGGCAGGTGCACGGATTTCTGCGAAAAGTGCTGGATTTCTGCGAGCCGCAGACTTCCCATCTTCGCATCGACACACACCACGACAACAAGATCATGCAGCATGTGCTTGAAAAAAACGGATTCCGCAAATGCGGCATCATCCATCTTGCAAACGGTGATCCGCGTCTTGCCTACGAAAAATCCTGATCCGGCTCATGTTCTGATCTCTTTGCCGCCTGCACACACGCAAAAAGCTCCCCGGCTTTGTCCCTATGACATTGCCTGAGAGCTTTTTCTGGTTTTTCTTTTTATATTTCTCTTTTTTGTCTCTGTTTTTATTTTGCACGGAATCTGGCCAGGAAATCTTTTGTCCTTGCATTCTGCGGATTTTCAAAAATATCCGAAGGACTGCCTTCTTCGCAGATGACACCGTCCGCCATGTAAACGACATGGTTGGAAACGTCCCTTGCGAATGCCATCTCGTGTGTAACGACCAGCATGGTCATGCCTTCGTTTGCCAGTCCACGCATAACTTCCAGTACTTCACCTACCATTTCCGGGTCCAGTGCGGATGTCGGCTCGTCAAAGAGCAGGATCTCCGGCTCCATCGCCAGAGCACGGGCGATCGCCACACGCTGTTTCTGTCCGCCGGAAAGCTGACGCGGCTTCGCATTGATGTACGGGTTCATGCCGACTTTTGTCAGATACTGCATGGCCTTTTCTTTTGCTTCTTCTTTGTTTCTTTTCAGAACTTTTGTCTGTCCGATGATGAAGTTCTCAAGAACCGACATATTGTTGAACAGATTAAAAGACTGAAATACCATGCCTACTTTTGCACGGTATGCTGCCGCATTGACCTTTTTATCCACCACGCTGTCTCCATGAAATACCACATCCCCGGAGGTCGGTGTCTCCAGAAGGTTGATGCAGCGAAGCAGTGTGGATTTGCCGGAACCGGAAGAACCGATGATCGATGTCACATCGCCCGGATGTACAACAAAATCAATGTCTTTGAGAACGGCGTTGGCACCAAAAGATTTGGACAGGTGTTTTACTTCCAGAATCGCATCTCTATTCATTTGTCTCTTCCTCCGTTCACATCAGTTTCGATATTTCTCTCTTTGTCAAAGCTTCCTTCTCCCGGATAACTGTAATTTCCGCTCGTATGTGCCAGCTGATCGGTCGTTGCCAGATCAAAACTTGCCGGTCCGTCCAGTTTGGACTCCCAGAAGCGCAGAAGTCTTGAAAAGACAAAGGTCATGATCAGATAGAGGACCATCGCTACAGTCATTGCCTCAAACCACCAGTAATAAGCTCCGGCTGTCTGTTTTGCCGCATAATACAGCTCGATAACACCGATTACGGACAGTACCGAGGAGTCTTTGATGTTGATGATCAGGTTGTTGCCGATCTGCGGAATGATGTTTCGCAGCGTCTGCGGGAAAATGACGTACAGCATCGTCTGAAAGTGCGTCATACCGATTGCTTTTGCACCTTCGGTCTGTCCCGGATCGATCGATAAGATACCGCCTCGCACGGTCTCTGCCATGTAGGCTCCGGTGTTGATCGACACGATAAAGAATGCAGCGAACCACATTCCCATAGTGATGCCGAGATACTGCATGGCACCAAAATAGATAAACATCGCCTGGACGATCATAGGTGTTCCGCGGAATACTTCCACGTAGATGTTCAGAATCAGTTTTACGATAAACAACAGGGCTCTTTTGATGATGGAATCCTGTTTGGACACCGGAATGGTCTGCACGATGCCGACCGCAAAACCGATCAGACATCCGACAAAGGTACCCACCAGGGCGATCAGCAGGGTGCTTCCTGCCCCGCGAAGGAAGGATGCACTGTAGTGTGTGACCAGATAAACGACTCTGGCCCAATAATCTGTTGGCAAAGTACTGCTCATAATACATTTCCTCCCAAACGTGTTTATTCAGACAATGGCTGTACGGAGATCGCTTCGTTCATCATCTGCTCATAGTCTTCTTTTGTCATTTTCTCCAGAACGCTGTTGATCTCATCCACCAGTTCCTGATTGCCTTTCTTTACAGAGATACCGATGTTGATCTCTTCGTCAGATACCTGATAATTGTCATCCGAAGAGGAGAAATCCAGCATTTCCATATCCGGATAAGCCACACAGGCTGCCATTGCAGTCGGCTGGTCGGTACAGATCAGGTCACATGCTCCGGATTCCAGAGATACCAGCATCGTTCCTGTGGTTTCATAAGCCGGCAGTTTGTTTACATCTTCGATCTGATCAAGGCAGGTATCATACCATACGGTGTTGATCTGAGAAGTAGCCGTTGCACCCTTTAAGTCTGCCAGACCTTTTGCATCTTTATACGGTCCGTCCTTTTTTACCAGTGTCACGATGGATGCATAATAATACGGGTCTGTGAAATCTACGGATTCCAGACGTTTTGCGGTAATAGACTGTCCTGCGATCGCACAGTCAATGGCCCCGGAACTTACCGATGTCGGAAGGCTGTCCCAATCCATCTTTACGATCTCCAGATCCCAGCCAAGCTCTTCACAGATGTGTTTTGCCATCATAACGTCATAGCCGTATGCATAATCAGAAGAACCTGAAATCGGAACGGCTCCGTTGGAATCATCGCTCTGTGTCCAGTTGTACGGTGCATAGGCACATTCCATGCCGACACGCAGGGTTTTCTTTTCCCCGGAATCCGCTGCTGCCGCATCGCTTCCTGCTTCACTTTCTGTTTTGCTTCCGCCGTCTGTGGATGCTGCCTGCTTGCTTCCGCATCCTGCCATAGACATCGTTACTGCTGCTACAAGTACTGCTGCTAATGCTTTTTTCTTCATTGTTCCGCTCTCCCTTTCAATCCAGGAAACCTGCCGTGACAGTTTTCCTTTACATTTTAAATTTTAAATATGATAAAAAAGGACAGAGAAGTCCAGAATCCGACCTCTCTGTCTTCTTATTATCATACCTCAGCCATGCTGCTTTGTCAACGTCTGTCAGTTAAAAAATCTGGCTCCCATATAGCCAACCTGGCCATTTACGGAAACCTTGTACCATCCGCCCTCATCTCCTAAGAACTCTACGGTCGTACCTGCCTCAAACTGACCGATGATGTTGTCACCGTAGTCCGGGTAAGAACGCATGTAGCATGCGGAATTGATCGTCATGTAAACCGGCTGGGCAGCATCCGTCTGCGGCGTTGTCACATCCTGCGTGTCATTGCTGTAGTCATTGCCATCGGTCGTTGCATCATTGCCTGCATTATCATATGTACCGTCGCTGCTCTGTGAGCCATTATTGTATGTGCCGCCACTGTTCTGTGAAGCATTGTTTGCGGAATTGCTGCCATTTTGGCTGTTATCTGCTGTACTTCCTTTACTGTCTGTTCCTGCATTGGAAGATGTTGAACTTTCGGTTTGCTTTTCTGTCGCTTTTTCCGTCTGTTTTTTGGTTTCTTTTTCGGTCTGTTTTTTCGTTTCTTTTTCAGTCTGTTTCTTTGTCTCCGTTTCTTTTCCGGTCTCTGTCTGTGCCTCTGTATTTTTACGGATCACAGCCGGATCACTGTTTCCATTGACCTTTGAAGAATAAATCTTCAGTCCCAGGATTGAACCGCCGATGATCAGTATCACGACAACACCGACCAGGAAATAACGCAGGTTATCCGATAACCATTCTTTAAAATCTCCCATTTGGATCCTCCTTGTTTTTGATTTTATGCTGCAGCCTTTCACAGATACTGCTTTTCACTGTGCGAAATAACTGCACTGTCTGTAAGTATATCATGCTTTCCTGCTATAATCCAGTGAAATATTTTTCCAGATGCTCCCTTTTTCATCCGATTTTTCGGATCACATCTCTTTTTACCGGATTCTGTACTCTGTATACAAAATACTGGCTTTCACGTGTATTCTGCCTGAACAAAAATAAGAAGAAAGTGGAACTCTTCTTCAAAAATTCCTCTTTCTTCTTATTTTATATCATTCTATTTCATATTGTTTCTGTCATCCGCTTTCAGCAAACGCACCTTACAGTTCGTTTCCGTTCGGTGTGCCTTTCAGATAACTCATGGCATTATCCAGTGTCACTTCACTGATCGCTGCCAGTGCTTCTTCGGTAAAGAATGCCTGATGAGATGTCACCATAACATTCGGGAAGGATAACAGTCTTGCAACGGTTGAGTGCTCCAGGATCGTCTCGGACATGTCTTCGTAAACGGAACCGTTCTCTTCTTCGTACACATCCAGACCAACGGCAAAGAATTTGTTCTCGCGGATTCCCTGGATCAGGTCATCTGTCTTGATCAGTCCGCCTCTTGAGGTGTTGACCAGGATCACACCGTCTTTCATTTTCTGGATCGTGTCGATATTGATCATGTGATGTGTCTCTTCCATCAACGGGCAGTGAAGGGAGATCAGGTCAGACTGGGAAAGCAGCGTATCCAGATCGACATACTCTACGAAATCCAGATCTTTGTTCGGGTACATATCGTAGCCGAGCACTTTCATACCAAATCCGTGGCAGATACGTGCCATTGCAGCACCGATTTTTCCGGTTCCGACGATACCTGCGGTCTTTTTGTAGAAGTTGACACCCATCAGTCCGTTCAGGCTGTAGTTGTTTTCACGTACTTTGATATATGCTTTGTGCGTGTGGCGGTTTGCCGTCAGAGCCAGTGCCATCGCATGCTCTGCAACAGCTTCCGGTGAGTAGCTCGGCACGCGTGTGACGGTCATGCCGTATCCTTTTGCTCTCTCGAGATCCACGTTGTTGAAGCCTGCACAACGCATCAGGATCAGTTTTACCTTGCATGTATTTAAAATATCGATTGTCTCCGCACTCAAGTCCATATTTACGAATGCACACACGGCTTCATAACCGGCAGCCAGCATTGCTGTCTGAGGAGTAAGATTCGGCTCAATGTATACAACATCCAGATCTTTGTATTCTTCTTTGTCCAGATACGCATCAAAAGATTTTATGTCATAACTTTTCGCACCAAAAAACAAAATTTTCATAATTTTATTGCCTCCTTTTCTTTTCTTGTTAGTATGAACTTACAGCCATATTATATACAAAAAGCAGAGTAATGTAAAGGAAACAATTTCTCATCTGGAACCTCTTTCATCCCTTGAAAGCCATATCAGATGCAAGACCATATCCCTTCACTGATAAATGAGGTCTTATTTTGCGGCAGCTGCCAGGATCTCTGCCGCTTTCTCATAACCTAATTCTGCGGTATTCAGGCAAAGGTCATAATGATTCCGGTCACCCCAGGTTTTTTTTGAAAAATAATGATAATAATTGCCCCGCTGAACATCTCTTTTATGTAATTCCGTGACCGCATTGCTCTGTGCAACACCATCCACTCTTATGATGCGTTCTGTTTTTGCATGCTGGTCGCTACTGTAGATAAAGACATTTAAAAGCTCTGTTTTGTCTTTCAAAATTTCAGCTGCACATCTTCCAAGAAAAATGCACGGTCCTTCGGACACCAGCTGACGCATGACTTTTGCCTGAGCCTCGTAGATCTCATATGGTTTTGTGATCTTGTCAAAATCGCTGGCATAGCTGGTCGCCATGGCAATACTGTACAGGATGCTTCCCATACGTTTCTCGTCGTAATCTTTCATCATGCCAAGGTCAATGCCGTATTTTTCGCTGGCAAGTACCAGCAGTTCACCGTCATAAAACGGAATTCCAAGTTTCTCTGAGAGAAGCTTTGCGACCTCCCGGCCGCCGCTTCCGTATTCTCTGTCAATTACGATCGTTTTTCCTCTCATTATGCCTGTACCTCACTTTGTTCAAACTGGCTGGTATACAGATCTGCATAGAATCCGCCTTTTGCCAGAAGTTCTTCATGATTTCCCTGCTCTACAATGTCACCGTCACGCATGACCAGGATGATATCCGCATTCTTGATCGTGGACAGGCGGTGTGCGATCACAAAACTGGTTCGTTTCTGAGTCAGCTGATCCATCGCCCTCTGGGTCAGAAGCTCCGTTCTCGTATCAACGCTTGAGGTTGCCTCATCAAGGATCAGCATCGGGCTGTTCTGGATCATTGCCCTTGCGATCGTGAGCAGCTGTTTCTGTCCGGCTGAAATCGAAGTATTGTCTGTCAGAATGGTATCATAGCCCTGTGGCAGTGCTTTAATGAAGCTGTGGATGCCACACGCCTTGCAGGCATTTATCATCGTTTCTTCAGATACATTTTCATTATTATATAGAAGATTCTCACGCACACTGCCCTCGAACAGCCAGGTGTCCTGGAGCACCATACCGAATTTTCTGTGGACATTTTCTCTTGTCATATCTTTTGTGTCCACACCGTCAATCGTAATGGTACCGCCGGTTGGCTCAAAGAATCGCATCAGCAGGTTGACAAGTGTCGTTTTTCCGGCACCGGTCGGACCGACGATGGCTGCTTTCTGTCCCGGTTTTACGTGAACGGAGAAATCGTGGATGATTTCTTTGTCCGGCACGCTCGGGTAGGAAAATTTCACATGGGAGAATACCACATCGCCCTCTACTTCTTCTACATTTGCCATCTTTGCGGATTCATCTTCCAGCTCTTCCTCGGAAAGGAACTCAAAAACTCGCTCGGAAGCGGCTGCCGCGGACTGGATGTTTGTCATACCCTGGGAGATCTGACGCAGCGGCTGTTCAAACAGACGCACATAGATCAGGAATGCCGTGATCACGCCAAAGGTGATCTGACCTTTCATAACGAGCAGGGCACCGATGATGCAGACTGCCACATAGCCGAAGTTTCCGATAAACGTCATCAGCGGCTGCATCAGTCCGGATAAGAACTGTGATTTGTAGTTTGCCGTTCTGACATCTCCGTTTAATTTTTCGAAACGTTCTCTGACTTGTCCCTCTGCTCCGGAAATACGGATCACATCATGACCGGTATACATTTCTTCGATGTAGCCGTTCAGCTCACCAAGACTTCTCTGTCGGTCGGTGAAGTAGTGCTGGGAGTGTTTCATGATTAGCACCATCAGCACCAGACCGAGCAGTGTGGTCACAACAGTGGTCGTTCCGAGAATCCAGTTGGTGTAGTACATCATGATCAGACAGCCGATAAACTGTGCCACTGCTGATACGATCGCTGCAAGGCTGTTAGAAAATGCCTGACCGATCGTGTCCACATCGTTCGTCACACGGGAGAGCACATCCCCATATGAATGTTCTGAGAAATACTTCAGTGGCAGGCGGTTGATCTTTCCGTCAATATCTTTTCGCATACGCTTGGAAAGTTTCTGTGTCACCGTTGCCATGATAAAGTGCTGTGAGAAACTGCACAGGGCACTGATCAGATACAGTCCGAGAAGAAAAACTGCCACTTTGAAGATGCCGTTCATATCGATGCCGTCATCCTGATGGGCTGCCCGGAACTCATCGCTTAAACGGATGTTGTTCACGATGTTCTGTGCAAGCTCGGAGTTTTTGTCCGTCAGGTCGAGATTCTGAAAATCAATACTTGACGGATCGCTTCCCTCCGGCAGATAGTCCATGATGTTGATCTGTCCGGACTGGATCTGTTTCTGGATGTCTTCCTGGACTGCTTCGGTGGAAATCCCGCCGGTCAGTCCGTTATATATATAATCTGTGATCTTACTGATCTGATTCGGTCCTGCGATCGTCAGAACTGCACCTAATGCCGCCATGATCAGTGCAAATAAAATGATACCTGCTTCTTTTTTGCAGTAAGAGAACAGATTGCTCAATGCGGCTTTCAGATTCTTTGGTTTTTGTCTTTTTTTATGCATGATTCCGCATCTCCTTTACGCAAGTTCCGCTTTTGAAAGCTGAGATAAAGCAATTTCCTGATAAACTTCACAGTTTTTCATCAGTTCTTCATGGGTTCCGATACCTGCCATCTTTCCGTCATCGAGTACGATGATCTTGTCGGCGTGGCGGATCGTTCCAATACGCTGTGCCACGATCACGCAGGTGGTACCTTTCAGGTCGGTGGAAAGTCTTCTTCGCAGTTCTTTATCTGTTTTATAATCCAGGGCTGAAAACGAATCATCAAAAATCAGGATTTCCGGATTTCTGGCGATTGCACGGGCGATCGAAAGTCGCTGTTTCTGACCTCCGGAAACATTGCCGCCGCTCTGTGCGATATGGCTGTAAAGACCTTCTTCCATTTTATCAATAAATTCCTGTGCCTGCGAGATATCGATGGCTTTCTTTACATCCTCTTCGGTGATCGCTTGTGCCGCCTCACCAAACGCAACGTTTCCTTCGATCGTATCGGAGAACAGGACTGCTTTCTGTGTAACATATCCCATCTTGTCATACAGTCCGCGGAAACTGTAATCTTTTACATTTTTGCCATCAATCAGCACTTCGCCCTCGCTGGCATCGTAAAGTCTTGCTGCCAGACCTGCAAGCGTTGATTTTCCGGAACCGGTCGCTCCGATGATGGCAAGTGTCTCGCCCTGGTTTACCTGGAAACTGATGTGTTCCAGACAGTTTTCTGCGGCTCCCGGATAGCGGAAGGACACATCGTTGAATGTGATGCTGCCTTTTTCTTCCGTCTGTCTGCCGTCATCTTTTCCTTCTCTGACTGCGATATCGGAGTTCAGCACTTCATTGATACGGCCTGCAGATACCTGTGCTCTTGGAAGCATGACAAAAATCATAAGCAGCAGCACAAATGCCATAACTACATACAGGGCATAGGAATTAAATGCCACTACATCACCAAGCATATCCGCCCTTGAACCGATGGCCGTGAATATTTCCGTCATTGTTCCGTTTAACGGAATTGAAATGTCATCAACCAGTTTTGCTCCCAGCCAGTAAATACCAAGAGATAATGCACTCTGTACAAAAATCATCACCGGGAACAGAAATGCCATGCCACGCATGGTGAACATCTGCGTTTTCATCAGATTTTCGTTGACGTTTTCGAATTTGTCTTCCTGATATTTTTCGGCATTGAATGCACGGACCACTTTCAGTCCGGTCAGATTCTCGCGGGTCACACGGTTGACATCATCGACCTGTTTCTGTACAGTCTTGAATTTCGGAAGCAACACTGCCATCAGGGTTCCGATCACGACCATGATCAGCACAACTGCTGATGCCGTCAGAACGGATAACTGCCAGCTCTTGCCGACAATCTTCACGATCGCCCAGGCTGCCATGATCGGTGCTTTGATCATCACCTGCAGTCCCATGGCTACGAGCATCTGGATCTGCGTGATATCGTTTGTCGTACGTGTGATCAGGCTTGAGGTAGAAAATTTGCTGATCTCGCCCGCCCCAAAATCAAATACCTTATGGAATACTTTTCCTCTGACATTGTGACTGAAATCTGCTGCAATCTTTGCAGCCAGATAACCGACAATTACCGCCAGCAGGGCACTTCCGAGTGCACATGCCAGCATCTTCCCGCCTGATAACAGATAATCTGAGATCGTATTGCTCTCAGAACTGATCAGAACGGTGATTTCTTTTGTATAGTCCGGCAGTTTCAGATCCAGAAACACCTGACCTGCGATCAGAAGAATTGCAAGAAACGCAAGTCCTTTGTCCTTCTTTCGCATATCTTTCAACAAATGCCACATATGATTCACCTTTCTTTCTTCTTTATCTTCCAGATTTTTTCCGGTATTTTTTTATTCTTGCTCTTTTTCATTTTCCGGCTGTTTTTCCACGGACCAGACACTTACCTGATAATCGACCAGCCGCTTTCTCCAGGCCTTGTCATCCAGTGTACTGTGTCCGGTATCGGTAACGCGTTTCATCACATAATGCATCAGAATAGAATTTACGGAAAGGGCTGCCATCTCAAAATCCATCTCTTTGACTTCCCCGGCTTCCATCTTTCTTTTCAGAAGTGTCGGCAGCCACGGAATCCGGTTCTTCCAGATGCTTCTGACCTCTTCTTCTGACAGAAATTCCCTGACACCGTTCTCACGCACCATCATGCGGATAAATTCCAGATGCTCATCGATCACCGTCATAAAATTGATATAGGCTGCATCCAATGCCGCATCCAGCGGCAGTTTTTCGTATACATCCTGCTTTTCCGGCTCCTGAAGCTCCTGAAACATTTCCTGCATATTGCCGGTGATGACTTCTTTGAAAATTTCTTTTTTCCCACCTGGAAAATAATGATACAGAAGTCCGTCCGCCAGATCCACACTGCGGTTGATCATACGGACCGTCGTTCCTTTATAACCATTTTGTGCAAACAGATGTTGTGCCGATGTGAGCAGTTTCTGTCTGGTTGCCGCCGCCTGCTCCTGTCTTTGATTTTTTGTTCCCTGACTGCTCATTTTCACACCTCCTGTAACTTTTCGTTCAACATTTGTTCAACGAGAATATAGCACCCTGCCCGGTATCTGTCAACGACTTTATATTTTTTTCATTTTCTTTCTCTTTTGTTTGTCGCTTTTTGCTGTGTTTGTCACTCTTTACTGGTAAACAACTGAGATTTCTCCATTTTTTTCTCACTTTTTTATCTTATGATAACGTGGTATTTTCTTATGCTTTGTGTTAAAATATCTGCGGATTCCTAATCCTTTACGGCATCTTCTGCCCGCAGCATCATGAGCAGATTTTCCATGATGTCGGGGGCAACAGATGCCCTGTAAATAGTTTCCGAAATTTATTAATTAATAAGAAATGAGGTCTTTTATTATGAAGAAAAAAATTGCTATGCTACTGTGTGCCACACTGTTCTGTGCGTCTGCACTGACCGGATGCTCAAATCTTGACAACGCCGGTACAACCGCTTCTTCCCGTTCTGCTGCCGATTCAGTCGTTGCAACTGAAAGTGCCGCAGAATCTGAAACTGCTGCGGATACTGCTGACTATTCCGAGACAGCTGCTGAATCTGAGGCTGCTGATACCGAGGCATCTTCTGAAAATGTGACAGCAACCGAAGCTGCCGCTGATATCTCCGATACCACGGTTGCCGGATGGCAGTTCGTTGTCGAAAAACTGGAAAAGAACAAATCTCTGGAAAACGTCAGCGTTGACCTTGGATACACCGGCGTTGAGACAAATGATTATGTGAAGGAAGCTTCTGACGGAAACGTTTATTATCTGATCAAAATGCAGATCAACAAAGATGGCAGCACGGAAGCCATCGACTGGGCTTCCCTGAAACTGACCGACAGCGACGGAAATGAATACACCCGCATTGATGATGAATTCCTGACCAATCTTGGCATGACACGTATGGCAGGAACCAAACTAAACTTTGGTTCCAACGAAGGCTGGATCGCTTTCGAGATCAAGGAAGATGCTTCCGGTCTTACCTTATCTTACCCATTTGAATCCGAAACTTATTCCTGCGAATTACCGGATCTTCAGTAATTGTTTTTCGGAAGTTCAAGCAAGAACCTGAAACTATGATCTCTATGGCATTTTTGCCTCATATATCATGATATAAGGAGTGTTTTTATGAAAAACAAAGTGCTTTTATCCCGTCTTTGCATCTGTACTCTGGCTGTTTCTCTGCTCGCCGGCTGTTCTTCCGCCGGTTCGACTTCTGAACCAACAAACAACAGTGAAACAGAAAGCATTTCTTCGGAAACAGCTTCCGAAACAGTTTCTGAAAATGAATCTGCAACGACCGCTTCCTTTGCTTCTCTTGAAAAAACGGATCTGTTTGAGCAGCAGAACAGCATTGATGAAGCCCTGCAGCAGGAGGCATCCGCCGGATATTCTTTTGAAGAACCAAATGTGATCGTCAATCCTTACGGCAATTCTCCGCTGACTGCTGTCGCTGCCTTCCATACGGACAAAGAGCTTGGCGGCACGGTCACCGTCAAAGGAAAAGATGAAAAAGATGACATTACCGGAACTTTCGAAGCTGCGACGGATCATCTTGTCCCGATCTACGGGCTGTACAATGGCGATACGACAGAAGTAGTCCTGACACTGGAGGATGGCACTTCCACAACCGTAGAGGTTACCACCGAAAAGACTGAGATCAACGTCGGCACGATCGAGACAACCATGAGTGATGATTCTGCCTATGATTATTCCAATCTGACATTTGTCTGCTCTTCTGCCGGTATGCTCTACGCACTGGACAGTGCCGGTGACATCCGCTGGTACTTCACAGATGGCGGAGTACTTGGCGTTCATCAGCTGAAGAATGGTCATCTGATGATGCCGACTTCTTTTCTTCTGAAGAGTATGTACTACAAAGCAGGCCTTCAGGAAATCGATCTGAGCGGTAAGATTTATCACCAGTACATGATCCCGGGTGGTATGCACCACGATTTCCAGGAACTGCCGGACGGCAATCTGCTGGTTGCCGGAGACAGTCCGGATCTTTCCACCGTAGAAGATTATGTTGTGGAGATCGACCGTGAAAGCGGCGAGGTTGTCTGGGAATTTAACGCTGCCGATGCGATCGACAAAGAAGACGGACAGTCCGCTTCGATCGCAACCGACGGTTCCGATGAAATCGACTGGTTCCATAATAATTCTCTGTGGTACGATGAGAAAAATGATCTGGTTCTGCTTTCTGCACGCCATAAAGATGCGATCATCGCCATCCACAAATCGGACAAATCCCTTGCCTGGATCCTCGGTGATCCTGCCAACTGGAATGGCGTAGATAAAAAATATTTCTTCACCCCGACCGGTGATGATTTTGAATGGCAGTATGCACAGCATCAGATCACTATGCTTGATAACGGTGATATTATGATGTTTGACAATGGTACTGCAAAAGTAAAATTAAGCGATAATGACAACCGTGTTTCCGGCGATGATATCTACTCCAGAGCTGTCGTTTACCATATCAACACCGATGATATGACAATCGAACAGGTCTTTGAGTATGGAAAAGAACGCGGACCAGAGTGGTATTCTGACTGGATCTCCGGTGTAATTTCCCTGGATGGCACAAAAGACCAGCTCTGGATCACAGCCGGTGCCAACCTCTATGATGAAGAAAACAACCGCTATGATCACTATCCGACCGACATGATGAAGCAGGGACTGATCAAACGCACCCATATCGACCAGGTATCAAACGGCACACTTGCTTACGAGATTCTAATCTCCGGCGATACTTATGCGTCCCTGACTTACCGTTCTCTCCGCCTGCCGCTCTATACCGAAGGAGCCACACTTGATGTAAATGCAAAAGGCGAGCTGCTTGGAACACTTGGCGAAACTGCCATCGCAGATTACACTGCACCGCTTGATGATGCTGCAGCACTTCCGGATGGCTGGGAATTTACCCTGGATGATGCGAAATTCTCTTTGAAAGGTGCGTACACTACAGACAAAGCTTCCGATGCACTGGAAGATGCTTACGTGATCTTAGTAAGCGGAGATGAGACAAAAGCTTACGCACTGACCCAGTATGGCACT
>OHAD01001386.1_pt1 | contig 23261 bp, 17 predicted proteins | sample 1577011 | NCBI WGS metagenome assembly OHAD01 (sample SAMEA3541510, study PRJEB24748) | human gut metagenome | biome: human gut; feature: human-associated habitat; material: faeces | place: China | collected 2012 | reverse complement strand
TCCTTGTAGGGCATCGTGATGGTTTTGTCTGCCGCATACACCCACTTCACCGCCAGCTCCAACGCCTTCCGACAGCCCACTGCGCACATGGCCGGGGAGGTGGAGAACACTTTCTCGGCCTCGATGGCAGAATTGGCGAAGAGGGAGTATTCGGGTTTGGTGGCAAGATAGGAGAAGTTGGACATGAGGGGGCTCCTTTCACACATACACAAAACTCTGTTATGACTTACTAATCTTACATTCGCTTTTAGTATAAATCACATACTCGCAAGTGAGTTCATCATGATTTGCTCCTCTAGTATCATCAGAAATTGACACTATTTGAGTTGCTGCATAGTTTCCAAAGATATTCTTCCAAATTATAATATCCCCGATCTTAGGGTTTCTGCATCTAGAAGAAAAATCATATTCCCCGGTCAACAATCTCTTATCTAACGTGCACGGAGCTTTTATTCTTGCTATTGAATCAATATTTGAGCAGTCATTATATGCATAAATACTTGTATTGCTTGCTTTACTCCATTGTGTTGTAAACAGATATTCTCCCTTTCCAATAGAGAATCTTCCGTTATTGTTCGAGTAATCAAATGTAAACACACCGGCATCAGTTTCATCTGCATATATTTTTGTTTTTACGCTTATCACTTGTACTTCATTTTTTACGGCCGATGACTGCATCTGTGTATCTCCACGAACCCAACCGACAGCCGGATAATCCCGTATAGCAGCATTTATTGCTGTGGCAACATTTGCCTTTAGGTCAGATATTCCGGAGTGGAATTTGACAAGTTTCTTGGACTTCAATACCTTATCCCGAAATTCATTGAATTTTTCTCTTGTAGTATCTGTTCGGTCATGCTTATCAAACGGCAATTTTTCCGGATGGTCAAAAACAAATGCCATTACTGGAATCCCATTTTGGATAGCATAGTCGTATTCTTTTTCTGTATATCCAACCCCGTCATCATCCAGTGAACCATATCGTCCGCCTACAATCAAAATATAATAATCACAATCGTCCAGCATCTTCTTGATATAGTCCATCTGGCTCATATTGCTTGATGGAAATTGTTCCATTCCAACAGGAATACAGTTATTGTCAAGCAAACATTGTGTCACAGCCGCCCGCTCATCTTTCAAATCCTCGTAGGTAGAGCTGATAAAAACCTGATATTTCTTTTTTAAATCTTGCATAAATCCTCGCATTTCTTCTTTCACAGAGCAAACTCCCTCCGTCTGCTCGCTTCGCTCGCATCCACCTCCCTCAAGGAGGGAGGCTTTCCGCAACCGCAACGCCAGAGGCTCCCTCCCAGAGGGAGCTGTCACCGAAGGTGACTGAGGGAGTCACCCAAAATATTCCTGCATCAGCGCCTTTTTCATCAATTCCAACTTTTCAAGGCTCTGCTGTATGGTCTGCTTCTGCTTGTCTACACGCTCTACAAAAGCGGCAAACTGGTTTTGAAGTTCAATTGGCGGAAGCATTAACAGATATTCGCTTATTCCTTTTTGCGTTATCATCGGCTGTGCACTTCCTGCATTTAATCTCCACATATCTTTTTTCACTTCATCCATGACAAAGTATACATCTAAATAAATTGGATGAATATTTGTTGGTCTTAAGATTAAAACGCATGGATTTATAGTGGCTTCGCCTATATCTTCTTTTACAAGCCCTACTTTTCCAATTGTGTTTCCTCGTTGAGTAAAAACAAGGTCATTTCGGTGTAACATGATTTCAGGGGATTCTTCGTATTTATCCCTAGATAAATAAACAGGTGAAGATAAGTCGATATTGCCATTTTCTGTTAAGTGAGTAGCGCCTAAAACCAATGGCCCACTTTCTTGCAAATCCTCTTTTTTATATCCCTTCCATCCCACACGTCCTCTTACTTCTGCCACTTTTTTTAATGGAACTCTATTCCATTCTTTTTTATTATCCTTTGAATTTCCAAACATCTCCACAAACCGTGCCTTTACCAGCTCGTCCAGTTTGAAAAGCTGCTGTTTGCGGAGAGAAATCAGCTCTTCTAACTTCTTGAACTTTTCTGCAATTCCTTTTTGCTGGTTGATATCAGGTAACGGAACTTCAATATTTTCTACAATCGTTTTTGATATTTCCTTGAATGTTGCGCCCCGTCCCAAAGAATTCAGATAGTTGGTTTTTGATTTCAAGAAAAAATACAGATATTCGTTATAAATTTTCTTTGAGCAGATGAGATTTTTGAAGCCTTGATTGCAACACATTTCACATCCGGCGATTGCAGTTTTTCCAATCGGAGCGCGCGACGATAAAATTACTGTCCCTGCTGGAAAACTCGACAGTCCAGTTTTCTCTTTTCCCTCTTCCGTGATGTGACGGACAGAATCTGTAATATAAAACGACTCATTATTCAATTCAGCCGGAGTAATCCACTTGATACTACCATCCCAATACGACGCAACCGATGTCTTGGGTGTTGACCCTGACACAACGGTACAAATCTCTCCCAACTTTGCCATCACACCATCTCCTCCCGTTCCCGCAGGTCACTCCGATTTTTCGTCATCTTTTTCCGTTGCCACGCTCTCGATCATTCCGGCAACCGTCTGCCCCAACAGCATGGTACTTGCATTCTCGGCGGTGACCACCGGGCGGCCAGTCTTGGATTCGATTTCTTTCCGGGCATTTCCGGCCACCGCACCGCCCTGTTTGGCAACGACACGGTTTTCTTCCAGCCCCTGCGGGTTCTGGGCATTCGTCAACTCCGTTGTAGTGGCTTCTGCCAGCATATTCAAGGCAAGTTCCAGCGTGCTCATGTTATCACGCAGATTTTCCTTTTTCAGCCCTTTGAAGTTTTTATACTGCCGTGTATTCATGCCAGACCATGCTTTGGTCACTTCGTCCGTCAGAATGGCATACTCCTGCCCCTCTTTCACGCCGTGCACCTTCCATGCATCGGTCAGTTCTTTTCGGGCGCGGATGGTTTGCAGCCGCTGGTTGATCCATTCCGGGGAATAACCTTTTTGGGCATAGGTGTCGAGTGCACGCTCGATGGTCAGTTCCGGGTCAATGATTTCCTCGATGCGCTCCCGGCCGACCATTGCCAGCCACATCTTGAACGGTTCTGCCTTTTTGGAGGGCACCGACTGGATGATGCGCAAGAGCTGTTCCGTGTTGGCAACATCGGTCAAACGGCGTTTTCCGTCTGCCGCTTTCATTTTCAACTGACTACAATTTGTAGTCAGTTCACTGCCCTCATTTTTCAGTCTGGTTTTCAGAACACTCCAATATTTTGCGGCACGTCGATTGTCCATCTGCTCTGTCAGAACCGCTACCACATCCACCACCGAAAAATACCATTCTTCCTGTGTTTCATCCCATGCGGTGCGAATCGGGCGGTCCTCAAACATTTGCAGCTTATCATTTTCTGTCATCGTATTTTTCTCCATCATACCATTTCCTCCAACTCTGCCAGTCCCTTGGTGATCTCCATTTCCAGCTCATGCAGGTCGGCAAGAATCTCCTGCGTGGAGGGATATTCCACCGGCACATACTCGGTCTCCTTGTACTTGTTGATGGACAAATCGTAGCCGTTGGCGGCAATTTCCTCTTTGGGCACAAAGAAGCTCTGCTCGGTACGCTTGCGGTCGGATTCCGCGTCGAGATTACGGAACCGGGCAATGATGTCCGGGATGTCGTTTTCTTTTACTTCGGTGCGCTTGTCGTCCAGCGAGAAGCCGTCGGCTTTCATATCGTAGAACCACACCTTGTCGGTGCCGCCTGCGCCGGTCTTGGTGAACACCAGCACCGCCGTGGACACGCCCGCATAGGGCTTGAACACGCCGGAAGGCATGGAGATGACCGCCCGCAGCTGGTGATTTTCAATGAGTTCTTTACGGATGCTCTGGTGCGCTTTGCTGGAGCCGAACAGCACGCCGTCCGGCACGATGCAGGCACAGCGGCCGCCGGTTTTCAGCATCCGCAAAAAGAGCGCGAGGAACAGCAGTTCGGTCTTTTTGGTGTTGGTGACGGCTTTCAGGTCGTCGTTGATGCTCTCGGCGTCCACGGTGCCCTTGAACGGCGGGTTCGCAAGGCAGACGGTATACTTGCTACAAATGGAGTTTTGCTTGGAAACGCTGTCTTTGTAGTCGATATCCGGGTTGGTGATGGAGTGAAGCATCAGGTTCATAGCCGAAATGCGGAGCATGGTGCGGTCCATGTCAAAGCCTGCGAACATCGGCCCCGCAAAATGCTGCCATTGCTCCGGGGTCATGGTATCCTCATAGTGGGCACGGAGATACTGTGCACTGGACACCAGAAAACCTGCCGTACCGCAGGCCGGGTCGCAGATAAAGTCGTCGGGCGTGGGCTGCACCAGTTCCACCATCATATCAATGATATGCAGAGGCGTGCGGAACTGGCCGTTCTGGCCTGCAGTTGCCAGCTTGCCCAGCATATACTCATACAGGTCGCCCTGCATATCAAGGTCGGCGATGTCGTGGGTGTATAGGTCTTCCAGCCCGGTGATGATCTTTTGCAGCACCTGCGGTGTGGGGATCAGGAACATGGCATCATCCATGTACCGTGCAAAGGCGGTGTTGCCTTCGTCCGGGCGGGTGGGGTCGTCCTCAATCTCCACCAGCTCGCCGTTTTCGTCAAAGTCCGGCAGGCGGCCGTACTTCATCTTTTTGATGGCCGGGAATACCCGCTGCTGCATGGTCAGGAAAATCTCACGGGAGTCCTTATCCTTGAACTTGCTCCACCGCATGGACTGGCCTGCCGCACTGGCTGGGAAGATGTGCTCCATCTTCTCGCCCGCCATGCTCTCAAACTCTTCGGTGGCAAGCTCCTTTTCGTCCAGAGACCGGATGAACATGAGATAGGTCAGCTGCTCAATGACGGTCAGCGGATTCGTGATGCCGCCCGCCCAGATGTCCGTCCAGATTTTATCCACCTTATTTTTAATGGCTCCTGTAACCATGCGTTCCTCCTGAATGTTTGCCAACCGCAAACGGTTTTCTTCTCAAAATTTTGGTGATAGTATCTCATTTTATTATATCAGCAGAACGATTCTTTTTCAACGTTGCGCTTGCTCAGCCTGCATCTGCCGGATGCAGTTCACGGGTTTGGGTGTTCCAACAAACATTTTGCAACGCAAAATAAGCAGATGTATATACAGCTGCCCTGCTTGCTACAACTGTGTTCCCTCTAAATTGTCATCCGCTATTTTCAATTCAATAAAGAAATCGCTTGCTATGCATTTCATTTTTTGATTGAAGGTCATCATCGAACACTTCAATCCATTTTTCGATTTCCACCTCCTTCAACGAAAAATCAAAATCAAATCCGTTCTTTGTGATGAATCTTCACCGGTTCATCACGGGAGCGGGTCGGATTTTTTTATTTTTGTTTACTTGTATCCAAGAACTTGGACTAAGAGGGTGGGTAACTTGGACTACGAGTCCATAAACTTCTGCCGCTTTTCACGGTACACTCTTGTCAAAGGAGGGAAAGCCCCTGTTGAAGTTAAGCAATCTTAAAATCAATCACCGGTTTTATGGCAGAGTTCAGGACAACCGAACAGACACCGTTTGATATAGAAATGAGGTTCACCTTGAACAAACTGCTTTCCTGCCGCCATTGAGAAAAAACAATCCCCACAGCCACAAAAAGGACTGTGGGGATTGCTTTTATGGTGAAGGAGAAAGAGAATAACGTGTTAACCCTTGTCCGCGCCGGAGGTGATGCCCTCGACGTAGAACTTCTGCATGATGACAAACAGGATGGAGATGGGGATGGACACCAGCACACCGCCTGCACAGAAGAGCGCAAAGTAATTGTTGATCAGGGTCTTTTGCAGCATATTATACAGACCGATAGCCACTGTCCAGTCGGCAGAGACGCCCGAATTCAGGATCATTTTTGCCATCACGAAATCGGTCCATGGAACCATGAAAGAGCTGATGATGGTATAGACCAGGATCGGCTTGGACATGGGCAGAACGACCTGGAAGAACACACGGGCGTCGGATGCGCCGTCCAGCTTGGCGGCTTCCCGCAGGGAGATGGGGATGGTATCAAAGAAGCCCTTGCAGATCAGATAGCCCAGACCGGACGAACCGGCATAGACCATAATAAGACCGGCGTAGGAATTGGTCAGATTCAGATATTTCAGGACGAAATAGACGGCGATCATTGCCAGCACGCCGGGGAACAGGTTGACGCTGACAGAAAGGTTCTGGATCAGCTTGCGCCCCTTGAAGCGGCAGCAGCTCAGCGCGTAGGCTACCATCAGCACAAAGCAGGTGGAGATAACGCAGTTGAAACAGGCCACCACAAGGGTGTTGGTAAACCAGCGCGGGAACTGCGCCACAGAGTCCGGGTGGAACAGAATGTTGACATAGTTGCGCAGTGTGTAACTGGCCGGGAAGAACTGTCGCACATTGATGCCTCGGTCTGTGGAGAAGGAAGTGACCAGAAGCCACAGAATGGGTACCAGCCAGATAGCTGCCAGCAGGGCCAGCAGCAGATGCCGCAGGATGCTGCGGACTGTGCGGAGGATACGCCCGCGGCGCAGCTGCGCTGCGGTCTCTGCCCGGCGTGCCGGAGAAACAGTTGTCTGTGTCAAGAGAACGTCGCCTCCTTTTTATTGAGGAACCGGAAGCATACCAGCGTGAACACGGCACAGATGATGAACACCATAATGCCGATGACCGCGGCCATCTTGTAGTTGTACTGCTCCTGCGTCAGGCGGAACAGCCATGTGACCAGCAGATCCACCTCTTTTGCACTGGAGGAAGCCAGCGCCTGATCCTTGGTGATATAAACGTCCTGCGTGAGCAGATAGATGACGTTGAAGTTGTTGACGTTGCGCACAAAATCCGTAACCAGTGCCGGGCCCTGCACACTGAGCAGGTAGGGCAGCTTGATGTGGATAAAGCTCTGCCACGGCGATGCACCATCAATGGTGGAGGCCTCCAGCATATCGGTGGGAATATTCATCAGCACACCGGTGGCAATGAGCATCTGGTAGGGCACGCCCACCCAGATGTTGATGAGGATGATCATGAACTTTGCCCAGTGCTGATCGGTCAGGAAGGGAATGTGGTTCATGTTCTGCCCCAGCAGGCCGATGGTCTTTAAGAAGTCGGTCACGCCCGCATTGGTCATCAGGGTGTTGAAGATGCCGGCATCCGAGAAGAAGTTGCGCACCAGCAGCAGGGTCACGAACTGCGGCACCGCAATGGTGACCATGAACAGGGTGCGCCAGAGCTTTTGGCACTTGGTCTTTTTATTGTTGATGAGCATGGCCAGAAATACGCCGCCGAAGAAGTTGGTGAAGGTGGCAAAGAACGCCCATACCAGCGTCCAGCTGAGCACCCGGCCAAAGGCGTAGCTGAAGGTCAGGCTCAGCGAGTGCCCGCCAAACAGAGAAGCGAAGTTCGCCAGCCCCACCCATGTGAACAGGGCGGCGGGAGGCATGTGCTGCTGATCGTAGTTGGTAAAGGCAACAGCGATCAGGATGAACAGCGGCACAATGGTAAACACCACCACGCCCAGCACCGGAAGGGTGAGCAGGGTAACGTAGAACTTTTCGTTCAGGTACAGGGTGATATCCTGCCGGAAATTGTTGGGCTTTTTGCCAGCGGCCTTCTGCGCCTGTAACGCGTAATTGCTCTGCACCACCAGCATGGCAGCAGCGATCAGCGTTACAATGACCACCAGTGCGATCACGCTGAGCAGCAGGATGGCAAACGAGTTGTCGTAGTTGTTGACCTCGTTCTTTAAGGTAAGGGGGTTGAACTGCATCTCCATCTGCACTGTGCCCAGCGTGCCGAACTTTTTCAGCGCAGGAATGCCGGAAGTGCCCAGAAAATACAGTCCCAGCCCCTGCACCAGCGTTACCAGCAGTGCCTTGATAAGCTGGCCGTGGCCAATGTAGCCCAGACCCCAGACAAAGAGGGACAGCTTTGTAAAAATATCTCCGTGAACAAATGCGTGACCGAACTTCTGAAGGAAATTCGGCTCCCGGCCATCTGCCCGCAAGGGTGGTGTAAGGACCATTTCTGCCACAGAAGTCAACTCCTTTCTTGGTATGCAGAGGGGGTTATAGCAAACAGGATGTTAGGTTGACGCCGATTTCTTGTATTGCGATAAAAAGCGGGCACACCGCATTCTGCTGCGTGCCCGCCGGGAAAAACCGAAACTTACTGTGCCACAGGTGCGGTGATGCCGGCCACAGCGTCATCCACCAGCTGCTGCGTGGTCTTGCCCTGCGTGTCGCCGGAGGCGAGGATCTCGCCCAGACTTGCGGCGGAGCTCCAGTAGTTTGCGCCTACCCGCTGCAGGGTAGCGTAGGAGCTCTGCTCAGCCAGTGCGGCAATGGCGGGTGCAGACTGCACAGCCTCGGAAGCATTGGCATTGATGTTGGAGGGACCCAGCTTGCGGTCGTTGAAGCGCTTGTTCTGGTTGTCCTCGTTGGTGATGAAGTCGGCCAGCATCATGGCAACGCCCACGTTGGCGCTGTGGGGGTTGACGCCCACCAGCTTGTAGCCAGAGAAGGAGCCCATCTGGACCTGTGCGCCGTTCAGGGTGTAGGTTGGCAGCTTCGTGGCGGCGTAGCCCTCGCCCCAAGCCTCCTCGGCGGTGCTGGCGTTCCATGTGCCGGAGATAGCGGCGCAGCAGCTGCCATCCTTGATGGCAGAAACGATATCAGCATCCGCGCCGGACTTGAAGCCGGGGTTTGCGGTGATATCCAGAATGGCCTGCGTTACGTCTGCGCCGGGAGCCTCGTTCCAGTTGCAGACGGTGTTGATACCGTCATCTGCCAGCGTAGCCACCAGACCGGCACCGGCGTAGAAGCTGTAAATGTACCATGCATCGTTCACACTCATCATGAACTTTTTGCCGGCAGCTGCAGCCTTTTCCAGCATGGTGTCCACGCTCTGCACATCCTCGGCGCTCAGCACGCTTGCATCATAGTACAGGAAGTAGCCGTTGTCGGCGGTCATGGGGTAGGCGTAAAGCTTGTCGTTCATGGTGGCAGCGCCCACAGAGCCGGGCAGGTTGCGGCTCTTCACGTCGTCCGGGTTCAGCAGCACTTCCTGCAGCGCACCGGCGTTTACCAGCTCGTTCAGCTGGTCATCGGCAAAGGCGAAAACGTCTGCGGCAGACTCCGGGTCGGCCAGAACGGTGTCCTTTGCGCTGGACTCAGACTGCACGCCGATCTCGATGGTCACGTTGCCCTTGTCTGCATTCTGCTCGATGAAAGCATCTGCCATCTCGCGCAGCATGGTCTGATCCTCTTCGGCACCCCACATGGTCAGCTTCACATCACCCCAGCTCTCCGCAGCAGAGGCGGCCGTACTGGAAGCGGCAGCAGAGGAAGCGGTGCCAGAGGAAGAACCGCCGCAGGCGGTCAGCACACCGGCAGCAGCCACAGTGCCCATGGCTGCAAGGAAGTTACGGCGGGAAATCAATTTTTTCATGATCCGGTTCTCCTTCGTTCTCAATCTGAAATCTTCGGCTGCTCTTTGTTGCGCTTATAAGTTGCGCACATCCAAGCAGCTGTTTTTCTGTACCCATAGGATACCGCATTCTTTTGCTCACGTCAATGGACGAAATTCACGGTATTGTTGAGCCGAAACTGGAAAAAGTGACGGTAAAATCAGGATACATGGGCAAAAAGCGCGCAACTTTAGCGCAACCTTTGTCATGCCCTTTGTCATGCAAAGAGCAAAAATGCCCGCTCCGGGAAAGGAGCAGGCACAAAAAGCGCGTTATTTGATGCTGTGGGAGCGTTCCCTCCACTTGGTAGAGTTCCGCAAAATGACCTGATAACCTTCCAGCTGCCGCATGACGATCTCTTTTCCGGCCAGCCGGTCCAGCAGCATCCGGCAGGCAGTCTTGCCCAGCTGCTCGGCATCGTACTGCACCGCCGAAACAGACGGCGTGATGCTGGCCAGCATGGAGCTGTCGTACAGGCTGGCCACTCGCAGATCGTTGGGTACGAGGATATGCCGCGTCCGCAGCTCCCGCATGACCTCAAAGGCGACCTCATCATCGCCGCAAAGGATGCAATCTGCCTTCTGCTCCAGCGCAGCCTCCAGTGCATCGAGCGTCTGCCCGGCAGATTCCACACCGGAATGAACGAGCCGCTGGTCTACTGGCACACCAAATTCCGCGAATCCACGCAGATAACCGCGTATGCGGTCGGTGTTGACGGCGTAGATGGTACTGCCCACCAGCAGCGCGATCCGCTTGGCGCCCAGCTGCAAAAGGATGCGTGTCATCTCGCAGGCAGCCGCGACCTGATCGTTGTCTGCCTGCGGGATGGTCTTGTCCTCGCTGCGTCCGATGAGCACAAAAGGTGTCTCGTATTGCCGCAAAAGTTCGATGCAGGGATCATCCGCCATGGCGTAGGTCAGGATCACGCCGTCCACCTTGTGGTTGGCCAGCTGCCGCTGCAGCTGCGAATACTCGGTGTTGGAGGCGTAGCAAAGCATCAGGTCATAGCCGCGCTGGTCTGCCATGATGCAGATGCCGCCCATGCACTTGCGCAAAAAGGGCAGATCCAGCGTAATAAAGCGCTGTGGCACGATCATGGCAATGTTGTTGGTGCGCACCTTTTCGCCGCCCTGCGGGGCGGCAGGCTCGGTGCGGGTGCGTCCTAGATAGGCATATACCTTGGCGCGGGTCTCCTCACTGATGCGTCCCTTTCCGGAAAGTGCGCGTGATACCGTTGTTTTAGAAACACCAAGCGCATCGGCCACCTGCTCGATCGTCATTTTTTCGGTTTCCTTTGCAGCCACAGGATATCCTCTCCTTTTCACAGAACTGCGCAACAATGCGCCACCCCAGCATACCGGGGTAAGCCCGCTTTGTCAAGTATGAAAGCAAACAAAAAGCGTTCTGCTTTTTTGGCAGAACGCTCAAAGGGGAAACTTTTACTTTTTACAGGACCTGCTCGCCGTTTTTCCAGACGGCCGTTCCGTAACGGTTCAGCGCAACACCGCCTACTTCGACCGGATGTTCATTGCAGTTCTGTACAAAGACGAATGTACCGCGCCGCGCAGCCAGAACACCGTCCGGCAGAGCTTCCGGCCAGGCCGGGGTCAGGCCGACTTCCTTTACAGCAGCACGATAAAATGCGCGATAGAACGCTTCCTCGAACCGACTTGCCAGATAATAGGCACGGCCCTCCCCGTAGGAGTGGACAGCCACCGCCGGGCAGTTTGCATAATAGTCCTCGGCATAAACGCTCAGCGGTGCGGCAGGGTCGGTGTCGTTCAGACTTGCGACCTCGCATAGGACCGAAGCCTTCGTTTCCGGCAAAGTGGAATCGTCCATCGGGGTGCAGCGGCAGGTTTCGCCGTCATACATTCCGTCGATCTCAGCGCGGCGCAGGCCCAGCAGGTCGGTCAAGCCGTAGGGCGTGTCACCCAGACGGCACAAATCGCTTTCATCCACCACACCGGTCCAGTATGTAACCACGACCGTACCACCATTCCGGGCAAAATCACAGAGTTTTTGGGCAAAGGCATCGGTCAGCAAATAAACCATCGGAACAACGACCAAACCATAACCCGTCAAATCGGATTCCTGATTCACGAACTCCACCGCAATGCCTTCCCGCGCAAGAGCATTGTAGTGCAGCTTCAGCTCGTCCCAGTAGCCCATCCCTGCATTGCGCGGGCCGCAGGAACCTTCCAATGCCCACTTGTTCTCCCAATCATGAACGATCGCCGCCTGCTTCTCGCGGCAGACTGTTGCAATCTCCGAGAGCACTTCCAGCTTTTGGCCCACACCGACTGTTTCCTGGAAGGGACGGGCATCCTCCCGCCCATCATGGCCGACGACTGCACCATGGAACTTTTCTTCCGCGCCGCGGCTGGCTCGCCACTGGAAGTAAAGCACACTGTCCGAACCATGTGCAACCGTCTGCAGAGCCGCAAGCTCCGCAATGCCGGGGCGCTTCTGTTTGGAGATCGGCTGCCAGTTGGTAAAGCTGGGGCTGGATTCCATCAGCAGGAAGGGCCTGCCCTTCATGGAGTAATACAGGTCGTGCATCAGGGCCGTATCCAACGCCGTTTCTTCCACTGTTTCGCTGGGCTTGTGCCATGTGGGGTAGTTGTCCCAGCTGGCAATGTCGATCTCCTTGGACATTTTGAAATAGTCGATGCCGTCAAACCGGTACATCATGTTTACCGTGAACTTTGCATCCGGCGCAAATTTTTTCACGGTATCACGCTCAAATTTCAAAAAATCAATATGCCGGTCACTGACAAAGCGCTTCCAGTCCAGCGCAAGGCCCTGCACGGCATTTTCCCCCTGCGGGGCAGGGCTTTCGATTTGTTCCCAAGCGGTATAGTCGTGACTCCAGAACCGGGCGTTCCACGCCTTGTTCAAGGCATCCAAAGAGCCATACCGTTCCTTGAGCCAGCAGCGGAACGCGGCCTGACACAGCTCGCAATGGCAGTCGCCGCTCATCTCGTTGGAGATATGCCAGAGCAGGACAGCCGGGTCATTGCCGAACCGCTGCGCCAGCATCTGGTCGATGATGCGGACTTTTTCCCGGTAGACCGGCGATGTATAGCAGTAATTCTGCCGCCGGTTGTACAGCTCCCGGACCCGGTCTGCCCGGACTCGGCGCACCTCGGGGTATTTGTGTGCCATCCAAGCGGGGCGGGCCGCACTGGGCGTTGCAAGGATCGTATGGATTCCATTGGCATACAGGTTATGGACGATGTCTGCCAGCCAATCCAGCTCAAATACCCCCTCCTGCGGTTCCAATGTGGACCATGAGAACACGCCCAGCGTCACAGTATTAACGTGTGCCTTTTTCATCAGTTCGATGTCCTGCGCCAGAATATCGGGCCGGTCCAGCCACTGTTCCGGGTTGTAGTCTCCGCCATGAAGTAATCTGAGCTGCTGCATGATAGCGGCCTCCTTTGGTTGCGCAAATCGCGCAACATTTTTATCGGATAAAGTTGCGTTCGATACAGAGTATAGCAAGAACCTCCACAAGATGCAATGCACCTTCATGGAATTTCGTTGCAATAAGCTGAACGTTTGATGCGTCACAAGAAACCATCCATGGATGCTTTGGAAGAATCCACAACGTTCCTGGGGGATTTATAGGCAGGTTGTCAAAATGCAGAAATACATTGATTGAACGGGAAAGCGCTTGAACGCCGTGCTATAAGTCCTACTATCGCTGCATTCCTGCAATAAAATTTGCAAAACCATCTTGACGCTCGCCGCAAACCGTGATTCTCCGGGAGTTTGAGGATAAGCGCGAGGGCAGCAATACGGTTCTGGTTCTGAAAAAGACCAAAACAGCATCTTCCTGTCGCACGATTTTCATGACGGAGGCTCTGAAAGAAGAACTGAAGCACTGGTTTCTTCGTCTGGAAATGGACGAGGCCGACATGGACGGCAGATACCGCAACAGCGGAATGCTCCTGCGTCTGCCGAACGGTCTGGCTGTTGAGCCTGTCCTGATTCGGAAGAAGTTCGAGAAGTGGCAGGACGAGCACCCGGAGTTCACCCGCATCGTGTTTCACGGCCTGCGGCATTCCAGTGCCACCTATCAACTGATGATTTCCGGCGGCGATGTAAAAGCTGTGCAAGGCACAACAGGCCATGCCAGCGCTAATCTTCTGGTCAACACCTATGCACACATCCAGCAGGATTCCCGTAAAAAGCTGGGTAAAAAGTTCGAGGAAGGCTTCTACAAGCCGAGAACAACACCTGCGCAGACTGCCCCGGTTGAATCAGAACCGACCATCTCGGTATCTGCTTTGGTGGAGCTTCTGAAGGACGCAGACCCCTCTGTAAAAGCGCAGCTCCGCTTGGCTTTGCTGACCTGAATTGCAAAAAATAGCACGCATTGCAGAGTAATTCAAAGACTTACTCCATCTGACACGAAAAATGCGGACCGTGCAAAAACCGTGCAGAGACCGTGCAAATGGCGTATAAAAAGAAAATCCCACGAGGAATCTTACGATTCTTCGTGGGATTTTGGTGCGCTCGAGGGAACTCGAATCCCTGGCCCTCTGATTAAAAGTCAGATGCTCTACCGGCTGAGCTACGAGCGCATATTCTGCGGCAAAACAATACCGCCGAATAATATTACCACAATTGGCTGCAAAATGCAAGAGCAGCGCTCAAAAAAGCGGAAATTTCGGTTTTATACAGAAAAATCACTCAAAAAACCTTTGCGCCCGGCGCTGCAGCAGCTCCACCAGCAGTCCGGTATAGATGCTGACCATCGAGGGTGTCTCGCCCAGATCCATCGCCTTGCGCTGGGGCAGGTCGGCTAAGCGCCCCTTGTACAGGCACTTCAGCTGGGGCAGCAGGGTATAGTCGTTGGGGTGCATCAGGGTGCTGTCCTTGGGCAGCGCCAGCGCACCGCTTTGTTCCAGCACTTCGCTGACGAACTGGGAGCAGAAATAATGGTGGCGGCGCTGCCAGCGGATATGCAGCCCGCACAAGATCAGCCCCAGCGTGTTGAAGCTGTACTCCTCGCTGTGGCGCATGAAGTCCTCGGCGCGGTGCAGGGCGTGGGAATAGGCCTCGTCGGACACCTCCAGCGCATACAGCGCACAGGGGGCGTCGTCCCGCAGACGGAAAACGCCCTTGTTCAGGTATTCTTTGCTGGGGCCCGCCGGGAACATGGTGTAGCCATTTTTGCGGGTGGAGCTGTACAGACAACTCAGCTCTGCATCAAAGGCCATAGAAGCGTGAGTATAGCTGGCACCGGTGGCAGCATAGACCAGTTTGGACAGCAGCGTGCCGGAGCGGGTGAGCAGGATGTAGATGGTTTTCATGGCAGTTCCTTTATATGTGGGCCGCCGCAGCGGGCGGAAAAGTGTTTCTATTTAAAATAAGTATAGCACAAGTAAAGTCCTTTTGCCAGAAAAACATTTGAACCAACGCAAAAATTGCACATTGGAACAAAGCGGGCGGCGAGTCGGGGCAAAAACTGACCTGTTTTCCATGTATCCCTGCTCGTCAAACTTTTATCAAAATGTCGGTTTTTCCCCGTCCCGCCTTATTTTTCACAGTCTGCATCCCTGCCGGGCTTCGTGAAATTACTTAATGTGGGAAAGCCTGTTTATGAAATTTGTTTCTTTTTTGCAAACAGAACCTTCCATTTATTGCTTTTGGAAAGCTTTTGTGTATAATGATAGACAGGAGAATTTGCATTGCATCGTTCTGTGCTGTCTCCCCCTTATGCGGTGTCCGTACCATAAATGGCGCTGCATCTCCTACACAGAGTTATGTAAGGATCAAACGAAAGTAGAGGTACGCAAATATGGCAAAGTTGGATCTTACCAAGTATGGCATCACCGGCACGACTGAAGTCGTGCACAACCCCTCCTACGAGCAGCTGTTCGCCGAGGAGACCAAGCCCGAGCTGGAAGGCTACGAGAAGGGTCACGTCAGCGAGCTGGGTGCTGTGAACGTGATGACCGGTATCTACACCGGCCGTTCTCCCAAGGATAAGTTCATCGTGATGGACGAGAACTCCAAGGACACCGTGTGGTGGACCAGCGATGAGTACAAGAACGACAACCACCCCGCTTCTCAGGAGGCTTGGAAGGCTGTCAAGGAGATCGCTCAGAAGGAGCTGTCCAACAAGCGCCTGTACGTCGTGGATGCTTTCTGCGGCGCCAACAAGGATACCCGCATGGCAGTGCGTTTCATCGTGGAAGTGGCCTGGCAGGCACACTTCGTTACCAATATGTTCATCCGTCCCACCGCTGAGGAGCTGGAGAACTTCGAGCCTGATTTCGTTGTTTACAACGCTTCCAAGGCTAAGGTCGAGAACTACAAGGAGCTGGGCCTGAACTCCGAGACTGCTGTGCTGTTCAACATCACCAGCAAGGAGCAGGTCATCGTCAACACCTGGTACGGCGGCGAGATGAAGAAGGGTATGTTCTCCATGATGAACTACTTCCTGCCGCTGAAGGGCATTGCTTCCATGCACTGCTCTGCCAACACCGACAAGAACGGCGAGAACACCGCCATCTTCTTCGGTCTGTCCGGCACCGGCAAGACCACCCTGTCCACCGATCCCAAGCGTCTGCTGATCGGCGATGATGAGCACGGCTGGGACGACAACGGCGTGTTCAACTTCGAGGGCGGCTGCTACGCTAAGGTCATCAACCTGGATAAGGAGTCCGAGCCCGATATCTACAACGCCATCAAGCGCAACGCTCTGCTGGAGAACGTCACTCTGGATGCCGAGGGTCACATCGACTTCGCTGACAAGTCTGTCACCGAGAACACCCGTGTGTCCTACCCCATCAACCACATCCAGAACATCGTGCGTCCCGTTTCTTCTGCTCCCGCAGCAAAGAACGTGATCTTCCTGTCTGCTGACGCCTTCGGCGTTCTGCCCCCGGTCTCCATCCTGACCCCGGAGCAGACCCAGTACTACTTCCTGTCCGGCTTTACCGCAAAGCTGGCAGGCACCGAGCGCGGCATCACCGAGCCCACCCCCACCTTCTCCGCTTGCTTCGGTCAGGCCTTCCTGGAGCTGCACCCCACCAAGTACGCTGAGGAGCTGGTCAAGAAGATGAAGGCCAGCGGCGCAAAGGCTTACCTGGTCAACACCGGCTGGAACGGCACCGGCAAGCGCATCTCCATCAAGGATACCCGCGGCATCATCGACGCTATCCTGAGCGGTGCCATCAACGAGGCTCCCACCAAGAAGATCCCCTACTTCGACTTTGAGGTCCCCACCGCTCTGCCCGGTGTTGACCCCGCCATCCTCGATCCCCGCGACACCTACGCAGATGCCGCTCAGTGGGAAGAGAAGGCAAAGGATCTGGCTGGCCGCTTCGTGAAGAACTTCGCTAAGTACGAGGGCAACGAGCACGGCAAGGCTCTGGTCTCCGCAGGCCCCCAGCTGTAAGCTGAAACCCGCATTTTTCTTCTGAACTCCATATAAAATAAGCGCCCGCCCCGTGGTTTTTGCTCAAACCATAGGGCGGGCGCTTTGCTGTTTACATTCAAGCTATCCAAACACTTTTTGTCCGGGTAAACAGAGCGTCGATTGCCTTTTGCACTGCCTTATGCTATGCTTTTTCCAAGGGAGTTGATAAAATGGATGCCAGAACTTTCGGAAATTATCTGAGCCGGATGCGCAAAGTACAGGGGTTGACACAGGCAGAACTGGCTGAACAGCTGCACGTTACCGACAAGGCTGTCAGCCGCTGGGAGCGGGGCATCGGTCTGCCGGATATCAACACACTGGAGCCGCTGGCAGATGCACTGGGGCTGTCCCTTGCCGACCTTATGCATTGCCGTGCCCCGGAAGAAGCCGACACCGCACCGACCATCCAGTTGGAAGATTTCTTTACCATGCTGCGCCGACAGCACACCGTAGATTGGCATTCTGTGCGCACCGCCCTGCTTGGGCTGAGCATTGCGCTTGCCTTATGGGGCGTTTTGGCTTGCCCCGGCACTATTGCTGTGCACTGGTATGGTCTTGGCGATGGTTCTTTTCGGGCAGACGGCTGGATGCATTCTCTCGTCATTTTCCCGTTGTGTGCGGGCATTGAATTTTTATCGTTGGAGATCTGGAACAGTTTTGAACAGACCGGCTATTATCGCCGCTGTGGCGAGATCAATCTTTTCATCATCCATGCCATGTCTTTCGGCACACGCTCTGCCAGATGGATGAAGGTCGTGCTGGATCTTCTGTTTTTCTTTTGCTTTGGTTTTGTGATTCCATTTGTAGAAGCGTGGATGATTTTTTTGAATTGATGCCACTCATTTCCGTAAAAACGGGTACAGCGGAGCGCCCGCAGGCGCTCCGCTGTACCCGTTTTAAAGCATCATTCAGCCCAGCAGTTCCAGCACACCGGCCTTGGGGCGTGCGCCCACGGCCTGACGCACCAGCTTACCCTGCTCGAACACCAGCAGGGTGGGGATGCTCATCACCCCGAACTGCGCCGCCAAGTCCGGCTGCTCGTCCACGTTCACCTTGCCCACCTTTACATCGGTGCGCTCCTCGGCTACCTCGTCCACCACGGGGCTCAGCATCCGGCAGGGACCGCACCAGCTGGCCCAGAAGTCCAGCAGAACCGGCTTTTCGCTGTGGAGCACTTCCTGTGCAAAGTTTTCTTTGGTAATGTTGATGACTGCCATATTTTTTCCCTCCTGAATGGGTGTTGTGTTTTACTGACACCATCAGTATACCCCATACGCAGCCCGCTTTTCCGTGACCGGGTCACGCAGGCGCAAAAAACAGCCGCTCCGGGCGCACCCGGAGCGGCTGTTTTTGAAGGAGGTAATGAGGTAAATGAATAAGGATATCTCCCAACGCTTATCCCGGGGTGCAGGCCCCGGACAGGCGCTCAGGCGAAGAAGGAGATGACCAGTGCGACGAGGAAGCCCACGCCGCCCACCAGCGTTTCCATAATGGTCCAGGTCTTGAGGGTGGTCTTTTCGTCCATGCCCACAAGGCTCTTCACCAGCCAGAAGCCGGAGTCGTTGAAGTGGGAGCAGACAGTGGAGCCGCCTGCAATGGCAGCGGTGACACAGGCCAGGTACAGCGGGCTCAGTGTGCTGATGCCGGGCATGGCGGAGATGATGCCTGCTGCCATAGTCATAGCCACGGTAGAGGAACCCACCGAGATGCGCACCAGCGCAGCCACGATGAAGGCAACCAGCACCAGCGGCAGGCTTGCGTTTGCCACGGCGTTGCCGATGACATCGCCCAGACCGGAGTTCTGCAGCATGTAGCGCAGCACGCCGCCGCAGGCGGTGACCAGCAGGATCATGCCGGTGGGCTCCAGAGACTTGGTCATGATCTTTTCCAGCTGGGCGTTGGTGTAGCCGTGACGGGTGCCCAGCAGGTACATCGCAGCGATGGTAGCCAGCAGCAGAGCCATGAAGGGCTCGCCGAGGAAGGCCAGAACGGGCTGGATGCCGGCCAGTGCGGGCACCACCTTTGCCACGGAGTTTGCGATGATGAGCAGCAGCGGGATCATGATGATGCCCACGATGGTGCCGAACTTGGGCAGCTTGCTCTCGTCAATGTCTGCCTGCTGGGCCACGTGCTCGGGGACTTCGATCATGTACTTTTTGCCGCAGATGCTGCCCCAGATGGGACCGGCGGCAATCATGGCAAAGATGCCGCAGAAGATACCGATGAGGATGACCCAGCCAAGGTCAACGCCCAGCATGGTAGCCACCAGCACGGGGCCCGGCGTGGGAGGGATGAAGGCGTGGCCGACAGCCAGACCGGCCAGCAGGGGAATGACGTAGTACAGCACAGAGCGCTTGGTGCGCTTTGCCAGAGAGAAAGCCAGCGGGATGAGGATGATCAGACCGGCGTCAAAGAACACCGGCATGGCCACCACAAGACCCGTGATGCCCAGTGCCCACGCGGCCTTTTCGTCACCGAACTTCCGCACCATGGTCACGGCCAGCGTCTGCGCGCCGCCGGATTCCTCCAGAATGGCACCGAACATGGAGCCCAGACCCACCAGAAGGGCGATGCCCTTTAAGGTGTTGCCGATACCTTCGTTCACCGAGCCGATGATGTCGGACAGGGGCATACCGGCCATCAGGCCGATGCCCACCGCACCGATCAGGATGGAGATCATGGCGTGTACCTTGAACTTGATAATGAGAATGAGCAATAGGATCAGGCCTGCCACGGCAGCAAATACCAGCCGTGCCGCATCGGGCGTTGCAACTGCTGTCATAGAAATTTCCTCCGTTTCGTGATTTTTGGTTGCACTTATCCAAGCCGTCCGGCAAAACCCGCCGGACAGTTTACTTTTTGTTATTTATGTGGAGTGGTTTACTCCATGTATGCGCCCTTCATGGGGCTGACGGCGTGCTGAGAGTAGAGCTTCAGCAGACCCTTGGTGTACTTGGGAGCCTTGGGTTTCCAGTTAGCGCGGCGCTCGGCAAGGATGGCGTTCATCTCTTCGGGGGTCTTGGGCTCGCCCTTCACGCCCACGATGGCCAGCTTACGGTTATGCACGTCGATCTGGATCAGGTCATCCTGCTCCACCAATGCGATGGGGCCGCCCACCGCAGCCTCCGGGCTGACATGGCCGATGACCGGGCCGCGGCTTGCGCCGGAGAAGCGTCCGTCCGTGATCAGCGCTACGCTGGAAGCCAGCTTCGGGTCGGCGCAGATGGCTTCGCCGGTGTAGAACATCTCGGGCATACCGCTGCCGCGCGGGCCCTCGTAGCGGATGAAGATGGCGTCACCGGGCTTCACCTCGCCGTGCAGCACGGCGGCGATGCACTCCTCCTCGCTGTCGTAGGGCTTGGCGCGCAGGGTGGCTTCGAACATATTCTTGGGGCAGGCGGTGTGCTTGATGACGCAGCCTTCCGGGGCAAGGTTGCCCTTCAGGATGGCGATGCTGCCGTCGGTGCCCTTGGCGTGATCAAAGCTGTGGATGATGTCCTCGCGGCTGACCGGGCGGGCAAAGCCTGCGGTCTTTTCCGCCAGAATGGCATCGCAGTGCTGGTAGAAGCCGTTCTTCTTCAGCTCTTCCAGATTCTCGCCCAGCGTCTTGCCGGTGACGGTCATCACGTCCAGATTCAGCATGGACTTGATCTCCTCCATCACCCGGGGCACGCCGCCTGCGTAGTAGAAGTACTGTGCGGGCCAGTCGCCGGAGGGACGGATATTCAGCAGGTAGTGTGCGCCGCGGTGCATCCGGTCAAAGGTGTCGGCGTCGATCTCGATGCCGAATTCGTGGGCGATGGCGGGCAGGTGCATGGTGGCGTTGGTGGAGCCGGAAATGGCGGCGTGCACCATGATGGCGTTCTCAAAGCTCTTCTTGGTCACGATATCCTTGGCGGTGATGCCTTTCTTGACCAGCTCCATCAGCTGCTTACCGGCATCGTAGGCCGCCTGTTTCAGCTCCGGGGCGGTGGCGGGCATCAGGGCGGTGCCCGGCAGCATCAAGCCCAGTGCTTCGGCCATGATCTGCATGGTGGAGGCAGTGCCCATAAAGGAGCAGGCACCGCAGCTGGGGCAGGCGTTGTGCTTGTAGTAGTCCAGCTGGCTGTTGGGGATGACGCCGGTCTTTTCCCATGCGTCAAACTTGCCGATTTGCTCCAGCGTCAGCAGCTCGTTGATGGCGCAGGCGGGGTCGCTGACCACATACTCCTTGGGCAGGGTGTGGGCTTCCATGACACCGCCGGTGACCACGATGGCGCTCATGTCCTTCAGGCGGCCGATGCTCATCAGCATGGCGGGCACGGACTTGTCGCAGCTGGCGATGAACACGCCGCCGTCGTAGACGCTGGCGTTGGCCTGTGCCTCCACCAGATTCACGATGGCGTCACGGTGGGGCAGAGAGTAGTTGATGCCGTCATGGCCCTGTGCGATGCCGTCACACATATCGGTGGCAAAATAGCGGGCCGCCTTGCCGCCGTTTTCGTTGACCGCCTGCACGGCCTCCTTGACGAACTGATCCAGATGGGCACTGCCGGGGTGGCTGTCGCCGAAGGTGCTTTCCACCATGATCTGGGGCTTTGCAAGGTCATCGACCTTCCAGCCCATACCCATCTTCAGCGGGTCGTTCTCGGGTGCTAAAGTGCGGACTTCCTGTGAGCGCAACTCCATATTCATTACCTCCAAATACTGCTTGCTTTCGTCCTTTTTCTACTGAACCTTTTGTGATTTTATTGTAAATCCGCAGATGTCTCTTTGCAAGTTGTCACGGGTATGTCCTACTATTTGTGCAAAAACTCTGGGATACATCATGCACACTGCCCAAATCCGGGCGAATTTTGCCCAAAATCGGCCGTCAAAGCGGCTTTTGGCAAAAACACGGGAGAAAAGTCATCTGATGACTTTGGGGAGAGCCCCCTCAGTCGCGCCTTACGGCGCGACAGCTCCCCCAAGGGGACGCCTTATGGCGATGTGGCAAAGTTTCCGGCATAAATGCAAAGCTTACGGGTGTGCTCGCTCCCCCTCGGGGGAGCTGTCGCGCAGCGACTGAGGGGCTATGGATGGAGAAGCGAAAAAAGCGTTAAAGCGATAGCGCCGACGGGCGCAGCGCTAGCTTTTTTGTGCTTCGACTTCTTCTTTAGGATTGTCAAGGGCGAGCAGCCCTTGGCCCGTTGCGGGGTGGGTGGAGTCCAGAGGTAGGGAGGGGGGAGTCGGAACACCCCTCCCTGCCTCTGGCCCAGCGGAGCGTCTTTACACGCTACTGGCAAGAAAAAAAGTTATCCCGCAGCAGCGCTGCAAATAAAAGGTTTTTTCCTCTGATGATAACGAATGATAACGAAAAAAGCTCCCCCTTTCGGGGGAGCTGGAGAGGGTTCAGTCCTCTTTTTTATCCATGACATATGCAGCCATACCGATGGTGCCGTCGTCCGGGTCCTCGCCATCGTAGACCTTTTTGATGTAGCTGCGGTTGAAGTTCAGGTGCATCACCATGGCAGCCTTTGCGCCGAGGGGGTCGTGGTTGGCAATGGCTTCGGTGATCATGCGGTGGGTCATGATGGTCTCATCAATGAGCTTTTTGTGGGTGACGTTCACGAACATCATCACCGCCGTGTCAATGACCGGGATCAGCTGCCCCACCACCAGATTTTTACTGCTCTCGGCAATGCTGGTGTGAAAGGCAATGTCGTCCTCAATGTAGCGGTCGCCGCTGTGGATCTTGTTCTCCACCCGCTCGCAGAGCCGCCGCAGCCGCTCGATGTCCTCCGGGGTGGCGTTCTGCGCTGCCATCTCCGCAATGCCCGGCTCCAGCAGCAGACGGACGTTTACCAGATCAAAGGCCAGTGCGTTTTTGTCCTGCACACTGCGCAGGTTCAGCGGGTCGGAAAGCCCCTTGACTGTGGTCACTACATAGGTGCCGGAGCCCTGCCGCACCTCCACGATGCCCTTGCTGGACAACAGCTTCACCGCCTCGCGGATGGTGCTGCGCCCCACCCGGAACCTTTCGCCCAGCGCAAACTCGTTGGGCAGCTTTGCGCCCGGTTCCAGCGCTTCGTCCAGAATATAATGGTAGATCTGGTCCTCCACCTGCTCGGCCAGCAGCTTGCTTTTTAGGTGTGAAAATTCACTCATGGCAGCTCCCTCCGTGTCCTTGCGCATCTGATGGTCTTGTTACCCGCACACACTGCCGTCCGGGGCAAAGAACTGAACGTGCTTTTGCCACTGGGTCGGGCTGATGGTGCGGCGGTAGCAGTCGGCCAGCGCCTCTACCACAGCCTCCGGGGCAAGGGATGCGCAGCCCGGGCAATCCAGCACCAGAATGCGGAACCATGCGTCAAAAAG
>OHAD01001378.1_pt1 | contig 23368 bp, 22 predicted proteins | sample 1577011 | NCBI WGS metagenome assembly OHAD01 (sample SAMEA3541510, study PRJEB24748) | human gut metagenome | biome: human gut; feature: human-associated habitat; material: faeces | place: China | collected 2012 | reverse complement strand
CAATGAATCATTTTTTTATTCAGTTGTACAAATTGATTATACAATCAACCAAAAAGAAAATAATAATTTTATACAAAATTATGGCTCATGATCTCAATGTAAGAAATAGATAGGGTCCCACTACAGCTTAGGTGCTGTGTTGGGGCCTTTTTGACGTCAAGCAAGGGTCGAATAGCTACTTTTCTCAAAAACTTTATAAAAACTTAAGATTTGTATATACTTTATATTTAGTTTTTGTGGTTATACTATTAATATAAATAAAAAGGCTTTTAACATAGAAGAACAATTTAGTAAAAGGAGGGATACTTATGAAGATAGTAATTTTGACTGCAAAGTTTGGCATGGGTCATATGTCAGCGTCAAGGTCAATAATGCAAGACATACAAAGTCATTACAAGAATGACGATATAGAGATAATTGACTTTTATGAATATGCCTTGCCACACCTATCTAAGTATATGTACAAGTCCTTTGACCTATTGCTAAAGTACGCTAAAGGGATATATAGCTTCTACTATTCAATGAACGATAAGAGGGTTACAGGTGTCGATCTATTGACGAGGATATTTGCCAGTGCTTGTAACAAGCTGGTAGAAGACAAGAGCCCAGACCTAGTAATATCTACCTTCCCTATGATTTCTAGAGGGGTGGGCTACTACAAGGAAAGATATGGATCAGACTTGGAGCTGATTACCTGTATCACAGATGTGAGCAGTCACTATGAATGGTTGGTAGAGGGAACCGACCAATACCTAGTGGCCTGTCAGGATATCAAGTTTGAAATGATCCACAAGGGAGTAGACCCAGATAGGATAGTTGTCTATGGCATACCTGTTGCGGACAAGTTTAAAAATAGACAGGAAATTAGGAGGCCAAGACCTAGCTTGATTGGAGATAAGATAATCAATATGCCTAGGAACAAGGCCAGCAAGGAAGTATTGATAATGGGTGGTGGACTGGGAATATTACCTAGAGGTGATGCCTTTTATCAGGAGTTAAATTCAGCTGAAGGGTTTCATACTACTATAGTAGCGGGCAACAACCAGGAAATATATAATAGTTTACATGGTAAGTATGAAAATATTACTGTCCTTGGTTTTACTGACCAGGTAGATGTCTTGATGGACAGGGCGGATTGCATAGTGACAAAGCCGGGTGGAATCACAGTGTTTGAGGCTATTTATTCAAATACACCTATCCTATCATTTGCTCCAACGCTACCAAATGAGCAGAGAAATGTAGATTTTATCGAGGAAAATAACTTTGGTCTTCTTTTGACTGAGGATATGGAAGCCAGTGTTAGGACAATAGTTTCTATAGTAAATGATGATAAGGCTCTAGCTTCTATGAGAGCTAGTATGGCTAACTTTGTAGACAGATTAAATACATCATACTTTAAGGATTACAGGTATGGTTATAATCGTAACTACGGTCTAATGATGTGCCATGATTCGAGAAAGATATATAGCTACTAGCTATAATATAATCACGGTAAATGATTAGTCAGCAAATGAGATTTAATGTTTAATATAAATACAGTCTTAAAAGTTGCCTTTGCGGGCAACTTTTAGTCTATTTAAGGAGATGAAAAAATGTATATTTTGTACTTGCTATTAGTAGTAGTTTTGGTATTTGTGATTCATTCGATCCTGCCTACCTACTACAACAAAATATTCAATAGGAGTGTAGTCAAGTCAACTGGTCAAGATAATAAGATAATGTTGACCTTTGATGATGGACCAGATGAAAGGTATATACACGACCTTTTGGACCTACTTGATGAAAATGGGGTCAAGGCTACATTTTTTATGGTTGCAGAAAATGCCCATAAAAATAGGGAGATAGTAGACAAGATAATGGCAGCCGGTCATAGGGTTGGCCTACATTCTTGGCAACATAAAAATGCTATGCTATACTCATATTCATATACAAGACAGGATTTTGAAAACAGCGCCAGAATTATGAGGGACTTGGGTGTAGAAGAACTACTTTACAGGCCTCCTTGGGGGCATACAAATATATTTTCCAACCACTTTGTAAGGAAGTACGGCATGAAGATGATATATTGGGATGTGATGGCAGAAGACTGGGAGGCAAAGGCCAGCCCAGAATCTATAAGACAAAAATTATTGGACAGGACTAGTCCAACTAGTATAATATGCCTGCACGATGCAGGTGAAAACTCTGGTGGAGCAAAAGGAGCACCTAAGAATACTATAGAAGGTTTGAGGTTGGCTATACCAGAATTAAAGGACAAGGGGTATGACTTCATACTGCCATAGATGTAGGTAAGAAATTGAGGAGGTAAAATGGAGGGTTTGAAAAATAAAAAAAGTCAATTTATAGGTATAGGTATAATGCTAGTCTTGATGGCTTTGACTATATCACAAGTTCTCAAGGGAGAGTCTGTTGATTCTATCGTAAGGACTCTCAAATCAGTCAAGCCTATCTATATCATAGTAGGTATAGGGATGATGATGATATATGCCTCATGCGAAGGTATAAACATATGGATGATTATCAGGGGTCTCAAGCAAAAGACATCTCTGATTAAGTGTATTGGATACGGATTTGTAGGCTTTTACTTTAGTTCCGTAACGCCTTCTGCATCAGGAGGTCAGCCAGCCCAGGTATACTTTATGAAAAAGGATGGGATTAGTGTGACTTCATCTTCATTGAGCCTGATGTTAATTCTTTTTACCCACCAGCTAGTAGTAGTAATATATGCCCTTATAGGTGTTGTAACTAATACAAACATAGGTGGTTCTCAGCTTGCCAATACGGTTTTATTGGCCTTTGGTTTTATAACAAATGCCCTACTCTTAATTGCTATAGTAATGTTGGTATACTGGCCTAAACTAGTATTTAAGATATTGAATTTATTCGGCTTGCTACTCCACAAGAGTAGGATAATAAAGAACAAGGAAAGAATTGAAACAAAGATATCAGCCTGTGTGGAGGAATACGAGCGTGGGGCTATATATATGAGAAATAACCCTATACTTATATTGAAGGTTACTCTATTAACAGTTGTTCAAATCAGTTTCTTGTATGCAGTTCCATATGTAATATACAAGGGCTTTGGCTTGAGTGGTTATTCGGTAATGGACTTGATTTTGATGCAGGCTATACTTAATATAGCGGTATCATCCCTGCCACTTCCAGGTGGGGTAGGAGCCAGTGAATCACTCTTCTTAGGTATGTTTAGAGTTTTCTATGGAAAAAAACTCCTAATACCTGGAATGTTGTTAACAAGGATAGCAAACTTCTATTCAGTTTTACTAATTAGTGGTATAATATCATTAATGATGTACTTATGGCCTAGCAAAGACCTAGAACCTAAGGAACATTAAAATTTTGCTGAAAAGAAGGGATGGTATGGCTCTACACAACTCGATACAACAAAAACAAACACAAACGTTAAATATTTCAAACCAGATCGTTCAGTCTTTGAATATACTTAATATGGGTAGGTATGAATTGGAGGAGGCTGTTGAGGCTGAATCAGAGTCAAATCCAGTATTAGAAGTAGAAGTAAAAGATGATGAGATAAATTGGGAAGAGTATTTTAAAAAAGAAAAATTCGACTATGATTTTGACAAAAATGAAGTATTATATACAGATAGCTCAGATTATGACTTCGAAAATATGACCAGTGATGAGGATAGTCTCTATGATGAACTGCACGGCCAGATTAAGATTATGGGCATAGATGAGACGAGGATGAAGGTATGTGATTATCTCGTGGATAGTTTAGATGAAGATGGTTACCTGAGGGAAAAGGAAAGTGATATAGCGGATAAATTGAGTGTCAGCCTGGATCTGGTAGAAGAGTGTATAGGTCTTGTCCAGACACTGGAGCCGGCGGGTATATGTGCTAGAAATTTGCAAGAGTGTATAATCCTCCAACTGCATAGTGATGGTATATATGATGATGTACTAGAAGATATTATAGTCAACAATATCAACCTAGTAGCCAATTCTAATACCAAGCAACTAGCATCTAAGTACAAGAAAAAACAGGATGAAATAAGGGACTACCTAGAATTAATCAAAAGTTTGGATCCTAGACCTGCAGAAAGATATTTCAAAAATGCAATTGTCTATGCTTATCCTGATGTAGTCTTAGAAGAGGACGAAATGGGTAATTTGGTGGTTAGGCCTTACAATGAAAAGAGGTTAAAACTAAATATAAATAGTTACTACAGAGACCTGTATATAAAGACAGATGACCCTAGCGTCAAGTCCTATATAAAGGAAAAATTGTCATCAGCCAAGAAGATTATAAACGATGTTGAAGAAAGGAAATCAACAGTTATAGCCATAGCAGAAGCTATCGTGGAGGTTCAGTTTAACTATTTTAAGTATGAAGGTCAATTGGAGCCTATGAGCCAACAGAGCATAGCAGATATGGTTGGCTGCCATATTTCTACGGTCAGCAGGGGGGTAAATGACAAGTATATCCTTACCAAGAAGGGGCTATTTGAGATTAGGAGCTTTTTCTCAGGTAGTCTAGAGACTGATGAGGGTAGCACGATTTCTATATCTGTGGTAAAGAACAAGCTAAAAGACATAATAGAAAATGAAAATAAGAAAAAACCCCTTAGTGATAAAAAGTTGGAAGATATGCTGAGGGCAGAAGGTTTTGATATAGCGAGAAGAACAGTAGCCAAGTATAGGGAAGAGATTGGTTATTTGAGTTCTTCAAAGCGAAAAAAAATCTAGAAGGATTGTGGACCATTTTGGTATGTATTTTATCAAGATGGTCTTTTATTATGTAAACTTAATTTTTAGCTTATAATTTACTTTATTTTGGAATATAGCGTTAGAAAATTACAAATTTATTGTATAATAGGTTTGAGTGAAAGAAATATTTTTACATGGAATAAAAACGTTATTCTATAGATAAGGAGCAGTGATGAATAAAAAATATCTACATGTCCTATCCTTTGATGGCCTATCAAGGGTAGACATAGATCAAATGAAGAAGTTACCAGCCTTTGGAGAGTTTTTCAAGGAGGCGTCTGGTTGTATAAATGTAAAAACTATTTATCCAAGTTTGACATATTGTGCCCATACTACAATTTCAACCGGTGTATATCCGGCAAGGCATGGTGTAATCAATAATACTAGACTTCAGCCAGATAGGTTGAGTCCAGACTGGTACTGGTATGACAGGGATATAAAGGTTCCGACCTTCCAGTCCTATGCCAAGAAGGCGGGTTATGATATACTATCTATATTTTGGCCGGTGACAGCAGGATCTAAGGACATAAAGTACAATATGCCAGAGATATTTGCCAATAGGAAGTGGCAGAGTCAGATTTGGGTGTCTATGAGAAATGGTAGTCCCTACTTCCAGTATGACCTTAATTCCAAGTTTGGCAAGTTGAGAAATGGTCATAAGGAGCCGGAGTTGGATAATTTTTCCCACGCATCATTTATGTATGCCTTGGATAGGTATCCAGCCCATATAAACATGGTCCATTATATAGATTTAGACTCACAAAGGCATGAGTATGGCTTTAATTCAAATCAAGCCAAGGAAGCCATGCACAGGCTAGACAAGAGGTTGGGAGACCTAGTTGCCAAGCTAAAGGACAAGGGCATCTATGAGGATTCAGTAATAGTTGTCTTGGGGGACCACAGTAGTATAGACGGCCATACAAATATATATCCAAACAAGCTATTTGAAGCAGCAGGCCTATTGACAAAGACTGACGACAACCTAGTTGCCAGCTACAAGGCCATATGCAAGTCAGCTGATGGAGCGGCCTATGTATATGCAGGTCAAGATATAAGCGACCAAGACTTGTTAGCTGCAATTCAGCCCCTTATAGATGAAGGCGCCATTGAAGCAGTTTATAGTCCAGACCAGGCTAGGGATATGGGAGCTGACCCATCTTGTAGGCTTATGTTGGAGGCAGCTGTTGGCTACTTCTTTATGGATGAGGTGGAAGACCAACCATTGATAAGGGCCCTAGAGGCACCCAAGAGGTCTTCAAAGCTGTGCATAAACAATCATGGTTACAACCCTTCTACTAAGGAAAACTACGAGACAGTCTTTCTAGTAGCAGGAAAGGGAATAAAGAAAAATGTGTTTTTAGAAGAAATGTCACTGACAGATGAAGGACCGACACTAGCAGCCATACTTGGCCTAGAAATGAAGGATACTGATGGCAGGGCAATAGTGGAGATTTTGGAGGTTTAAAGTGTTAAGAGTTTCAAAGAAAGAAAAATCGTGGATCTTGTACGATTGGGCAAATTCGGCCTACACCATGACTATGTTGACTACAATCCTACCTATATACTTTACGGCTATGGTAGGAGAGGTAGGCCTATCAAAGGAGATGGCAACTTCATACTGGGGTTATACTAATGCAATAGCATCCCTAGTCGTAGCTGTTTTATCGCCATTTATGGGTGGCTTGGCTGACTATATGGGTGTAAAGAAAAAGTTTTTTACTGTATTTACCCTATTAGGTATTATTTTTTCAGGTATGATGGCCTTTATACCTTATGGCCAGTGGCAGCTGTTAATAGTAACATATATAATTTCTCTGATAGGTTATTCCTTGAGTAATGTATTTTATGATTCATTCTTGACTGATATAACTTCAGAAGACAGGATGGACATGATTTCATCCTTAGGATATGGTTTTGGATATATTGGTAGTACTATACCATTTATAGTCTGTATGGGTATAATAATGGCTGCCCAGAAGTCTATAATACCTATATCAAGCATCACGGCTAGCAAGATATCATTTTTTATTACTACTATGTGGTGGTTGACATTTACCCTACCTATGTACAAAAATGTAGAACAGGTACATGGCAAGCCTTATGAAAAGTTCAAGCCACAGGATTCTATGAGAAAGTTGAAGGAGAGCTTTCTGAGAGTAAGAAAAAATAGAAAGGCATTTTTATTCCTATGTGCCTACTTCTTCTATATAGATGGCGTTGATACTATCATCAGGATGGCGGCGAGTTTTGGTACGGCTGTAGGCATAGGCTCATCTACATTGTTGGTCATACTACTAGTTACACAGTTTGTAGCCTTTCCTTTTGCTATAATATACGGCAAGCTTACCCAGATATTTAAGGGCAAGGCCATGCTGATAGCAGGTATAGGCATTTACATCGTCATATGTATATTTGCCTTCTTCCTCAAGTCAGCCAGGGAATTTTGGATATTATCGATTTTGGTTGGTAGTTCCCAGGGTGGTATACAGGCCTTGAGTAGGTCATATTTTGCCAAGATGATACCAAAGGAAAATTCCAATGAATACTTTGGATTCTATAATATATTTGGAAAGTTTGCCGCTATAATGGGGCCATTCTTGGTTGGTATAGTGACTCAGATTACAGGTGATGTTAGAAACGGTGTTCTAAGCTTGATCCTAATATTTATAGTAGGTGTAGTTTTACTGTTAAAAGACTAGATAAGCCAAGAAATTTCATAAAATTATATACGAAAATACAATCCTAGGGCCTATAATCGCAAGAACTATAGGTCCTATATTTAAAAAATTTAGAAGTAGGAGGGAAGGATTATATGAATATAGAAAACTATAAAAAATACGTCAAATATACCTTGGGTCAGGAAAAGTCAGACCTAGTCCTAAAAAATGCCAAGCTAATAATGGTTCAAACTGGAGAAGTAATAGAGGCTGACCTGGCTATCAAGGACAAATATATAGTAGGCCTTGGTGACTATGAGGGCTTAGAAGAGTTAGATTGTAGTAATAGATATGTATGTCCAGGTTTTATCGACTCCCACCTACATTTTGAGTCAACCTTGGCAAACCCCAAGGAGTTGGTCCACTATGCATCACTGAGCGGTACGACAGGTTTTATAGCAGACCCACACGAGGCTGCAAATGTTGCAGGCATCAAGGGGATAAACTATATACTTGACCAGACTCAAGATGCCAGTGGGGATGTCTACATTATGGCACCGACATGTGTTCCATGTAAGGAAGGTGAGGATTCGGGATGTCTTATGGAGGCTAGTGACCTAAAAAAGCTCTTGGACAATCCTAGAATTTTGGGTCTGGGTGAGGTGATGGACGAGGGGGGTGTCATAGGCCTAAAGGATAGCATGATGGCCAAGCTGGACCTATTTTCTGATAGGGTCAAGGATGGTCATGCTATATCTATAGAAGGTAAAGACCTAGCAGCCTATGCCATGTCAGGTATACTGACTGACCACGAATCTACAGAGTACAAGTATGCTATGATGAAGGTTAGAAATGGAATGTATGTCCACATCAGGGAAGGCTCTGCTGCTAGAAATCTAGAGGCCATAGTAAGAGGCATAGTAGAAAATAAGACGGATATATCTAGGTTTACCTTCTGTACTGACGACAAGCATATAGAGGATATACAAAAAGATGGTCATATCAGTCACAATGTCAGGAAGGCTATTTCTCTTGGACTCAAGCCAATAGATGCCTACAAGATGGCCAGCCTGAATCCTGCCCAGTGCTACGGGCTTGATGACCTGGGTATGATAGCAGTTGGTAAAAAGGCGAATTTGATAATACTTAGTGATATGGAAAATGTCCTAATAGATAGGGTTATGTACGAGGGTGACTTTATAAGGCCTATCTACGAGGGCAACAAGATGAGTGTAGACCCACAGCTTATAGATAGCCTTCATATTGACTGGTTTGATGAGAATATGCTGGCCTATAAGAGTCACCGCTATGCTATAGGTATGGTAGAGGGGGAAATCTTGACCAAACTGATCGATCTTGATAGCTATAAGTGCCATAATGATCTTGCTAGGTATGATAGCCAAATGGATGCTCCAGCCTGCCTGAAGTTTGCTGATAATGATAGGAAAGAGGCAATGGCTAACAAAATATCTAAGGTAGCCGTAATAGAGAGACACCACAACACAGGTCACTATCATGTAGCCAAGGTCTTGGGTTATAATATAAAAAATGGGGCAGTAGCATCTAGTGTATCCCATGATTCCCACAATGTAATAGTTATCGGAGACAATGACAGGGATATGATGCTTGCACTTGAAAAGCTAAAAGAAAGCAAGGGGGGTTATGTCCTAGTAGAAGGGGGACATGTCTATGATGCCCTACCGCTTCCAGTCATGGGACTAATGAGCGACCTAGATAGTGGCAAGATGAACGAAGTTTTATCTAGGATGATAGCTAGGGCCCACAAGATGGGTGTGCCGGATGGTATAGAACCTTTTATAGCCCTATCATTTATAGCCCTGCCAGTAATTCCTGAAATTAGGATCAGGACTAGGGGCCTATATGATGTATTGGGAGATAGGTATCTTGATTAGGAGGTAAGGACATAAGTGTTACTTGTATCCTTTCAGAGGCAAAACAAATAATAAAATAAAAAAGACACAAAAAAAGATACCAAATTTTGGTATCTTTTGTCGTTACTATGCTCTTTCAACTTTTCCAGAACGTAAGCATCTTGTACAAACAGACACTCTCTGAGTAGTTCCATCAACAACCGCTTTAACATTCTTTATATTAGCTGACCAAGTTCTCTTATTATGCTTGTTTGAGTGTGATACCTGGTTACCAGATACTTTACCTTTACCGCACACGCTACATACTTTTGACATTACGTACACCTCCTTAATACTGAAATATTAAGCCTAAAAACATAATTAATAATATCATAGTGGTATGAAAAAATCAAGTAAAAAATTGCATTACCGCTTATTTTTTTGTATAATAGTGTATATAGGAATATATATACGAATTTAGGAGGTCAACATGAGTTCAATTTTAACTAGTAAATTAGGAAATATAGAAATAGACAAAAACGTATTGGCGCAGCTAACATATAAGGCTGCTACAGAGAGCTATGGCTTGGTTGGCTTTTCATCAAAGTCAAAGGGAATAGTAGAACTTTTAAAGGGTGAGAACGCCACTAAGGGTGTTAATATCATAGAAATTAATGACAACAAGATAGACATAGAAATTTCTGTTATATTACAGTATGGTACAAATATTACAACAGTTGCCAATAATATTATTGAGAGAATCAAGTACACTGTTGAGACGTATTCTGGAATAAAGGTTAATTTAGTAACTGTAAGTGTTCAAGGAATAAGAGTCAAATAATCAGGAGGAGAGAAATGATAGAAAGTATTAATGGTAAATTGTTAAAGGAGATGTTTATCTCTGGTGCAAACCATCTACAGAATAACAAGGATTTAATAGACAAGCTGAATGTATTCCCAGTTCCGGATGGAGATACTGGTACTAATATGTCACTGACAATAGCTTCAGCTATAAGAGAACTAAAGACAATAAAGTCTGATTCAATAACTGACCTAGGAAAGGCCCTTTCAAAGGGGTCATTGATGGGGGCAAGGGGTAACTCAGGTGTTATCTTGTCGCAGATTATAAGGGGTATAGCCAAGTCTATAGAGGGCAAGAATGAGCTAAGTGTAGATGACTTTGCCAAGGCCCTAAAGTCAGGTTCTGACACTGCCTACAAGGCTGTAATCAAGCCTATAGAGGGTACAATCCTGACAGTAGTGAGGGAATCAAGTGAATTTGCTGTCAAAAATTCAAAGAAGTCTAAGGATTTTATTGAATTTATGGAAAAGGTGGTAGAGGAGTCTGAGAAGTCTCTTGAAAGGACTCCAGACCTATTAAAGAACCTTAAGGATGCAGGCGTAGTTGACTCTGGTGGTAAGGGATTGGTATGTCTGTACGAGGGTATGCTTAGTGCCTTGAAGGGTACTACTATTAAATTGCTAAATGCAGGTGAGGACTCAAAGTCAGCACCAGCTACAGGTGTTCATAGTGAGAGTGCTAGGGATGTAGATATCAAGTTCGGTTATTGTACAGAATTTATATTAGAGTCTCAGGATGTGGATTCAGATACGATCAGGGATATAATGATGGGCTATGGAGATAGTCTAGTTGTGGTTGGATATGACGGTGTCATCAAGGTTCACGTCCACACAAATAATCCAGGCAAGGCCCTAGAAGAAGCCTTGAAGTTTGGTCAGCTATTAACTATCAAGATAGAAAATATGAGACTTCAGCATGAGAACCAGATAATCACAGATGATGAACAGGAAGAGCTTGAACAGGTATCAGCTGATGAAGGATTTGTCGTAAATGCAGAAGAAAAGGAATTTGGTTTTATCACTACAACAATGGGTAGGGGTCTAGCAGATATATTTGATGAATTGGGTGTGGATATTGTTATCGAAGGTGGCCAGACAATGAACCCATCCACGGAAGACTTTATGAATGCCATCAAGATGGTCAATGCCAAGAACATATTTATCATGCCTAACAACAGCAACGTAATAATGGCTGCTAACCAGGCCAAGGAACTGTCAGAGAAGAATGTATTTGTAGTTCCTACAAAGAATATACCACAGGGTATCAGTTGCATGGTAACATTTGACCATGATGCAGATCCTCAGGTTAATATGAAAAACTTTGAGTCTATACTTGAAACAATCAAATCAGGTGAGATTACTTATGCAGTTAGAGATACTGTAATGGGTGGAATAGAGGTTTCTGAAGGAGATATCATAGGTATAACTGGCAAGGCCCTAATATCTTCAGGCAAGAAGGTTGAAGAGGTTACTAGGAATGTAATTAGGGATATGGTCGATGAAGATTCAGGTATCATCACACTTTACTACGGTGAAGCGGTTGAGGAAGATGAAGCTAGGCTATTTGCAGAAAATATTCAGGATGAATTTGATGATTTGGATGTAGAGTTGTATTATGGAGGTCAGCCTCTATACTACTATCTAATATCTGTAGAATAGGATAGAATAAGGAGCTAATTTTAGCTTGTAGTTAAGTATTTGAGTATAGGTATTCTTGCCTATACTCTTTTCGATTATGGAGGTAGTATGTATAGCGTATTAAATGAAAATATACAATTTGTTAAGGGGATAGGCCCCAAGAAGGCAGAAAAGATGTCTAGACTAGGTATATTTACAGTCAAAGATGCCCTCTACTATTTTCCAAGACAGTTTGAAGATAGGTCTAGGCAAAAGAAAATATTCCAGTTAGAAGAGGGAGAAAAAACTGGTGTCAGGGTCAAGATAGACAGGATTAATTCTAGCAGTCGAAGGCGGCTTAGTATTACCGAATTTTATGTAAGTGATGAAACTGGCAGGGCCAAGCTAGTATTTTTCAACAAGGCCTACTTGAGAAATACCTTTAGGGTAGGCGACATAGTCAAGGTATTCGGCAGCGTCAAGAAGCATGCTGGACCTATGACCGAGCTACATAATTGTGAGATAGAATACGACAAGATAGATAAAAATACGGGCATTATCATGCCGGTATACAGCCTTACAGCAGGTGTCAGCAATAAGGATGTAATGGGGATGATAAGGAATATTTTTGAATCCTCGGATATTAGTATAGGGGAATACCTGCCAAAATGGCTGGTTGAAAAGTACAACCTGTGTGGGGTTGATTTTGCCATAAGGAATATGCACTTTCCCGAAAAAAAAGAAAATGTAAAGATTGCCATGTATAGACTTATATTTGAGGAGTTACTCTTCCTCCAGCTAGGCCTATTTACAGTAAAGGGTAATAACAAGGTAGGCAGGGGTATAAGGTTTGAGAGACATCCAGACATGGATAAGATAGAAGAAGGCCTGCCTTTTAGGCTGACTCGTGCCCAACAGAAGGCCTATGACGATATTGTGGCCGACATGGCATCGGATAGGATAATGAATAGGTTGGTCCAGGGTGATGTGGGATCAGGAAAGACTGTTGTGGCCCAATTAGCTCTGGCTAACTGCGTCCTTAATGGCTACCAGGGGGCCTATATGGCACCGACTGAAATCTTGGCCAAGCAACATATGGAGAGTTTTAAGGAATTTTTTGATGGAAGTGGTATAAGGGTAGAGGTCCTAACAGGTAGTTCGACCAAGAAAGAGGCTAGGGAAATTCTAGAAGACCTAGCAAGTGGTCAGATTGACATCTTAATCGGTACCCATGCCCTGATTGAGGATAGGGTAGACTTTGCCAATTTGGGATTGGTCATTACAGATGAGCAGCATAGGTTCGGAGTAAGGCAGAGGGGGAGGCTGACATCTAAGTCAGAAAATCCAGATGTCCTAGTTATGACTGCAACACCTATACCTAGAACTTTGGCCCTTATTCTATATGGTGACTTAGATATTTCTGTGATAGACGAATTGCCACCAGGTAGGAAGCCTATAGAGACCCTAGCTATAGAGAAGAGGAAGAGAGAGTCCTACTATATGTCCAAGGTTAGGTCAGAAATTGAAAAGGGAAGGCAGGTCTACGTGGTATGTCCCCTAGTTGAAGAGAGCGAGACTATGGACCTAAAGTCTGCTACGGAGGTCTATGATGAATTGAGGTATGCCTTTTTCAAGGACCTGAGAATAGGTCTTCTACACGGTAGGATGAAAGCTAGTGAAAAGGACCAGGTTATGGAGGCCTTTAAAAATCACGAATTGGATATACTGGTATCTACTACGGTAATAGAGGTAGGGGTAAATGTTCCAAATGCCAGCCTGATGATTATTGAAAATGCTGAGAGGTTCGGTCTGGCCCAGCTTCACCAGTTGAGGGGGCGTGTAGGCAGGGGAAGTGAAAAATCCTACTGTACACTTATATACGGTTCAAAGACTGAAATATGTAAAAATAGGATGTCTATAATGGAAGAGACTAATGACGGTTTTAAGATATCCGAGAGAGACCTTGAACTAAGAGGGCCTGGAGACTTTTTTGGAACTAGGCAGCATGGTCTACCAGAATTAAGGGTAGCCAACCTATTTAAGCATATAAAGATACTTAGGCTAGTCCAAAAAGAGGCCAGAGAAATCTATTCATCAGACCCATCCCTAAGCTTAAGAGACAATGAAGGTATCAGGATAAAGGTCGAAGAGATGTTCAAGACAATAGGTGGTAATATATCCATATAGGTGTTTACTCTAAAGGATAGGTCTTATACTAGATTAATTGGAGCTAGGTATGATTATAGGTAGGTATGCTAGGGCAGATTGCGTAGATATAGTTTACCTATCTAATATTTTGTATGAAATAAGAACATTAATCTAGTTAAATACTATATTGTATGATAGAATATATTTAAGTAAAGATTTTATTAGGAGGATTAGGAGTGAGAGTAATATCCGGAAGTGCCAGGGGGCTAAAACTCAATACACCAAGCGATGACAGGATAAGACCTACTACTGACAGGGTAAAAGAATCCATGTTTAACATTATACAGGACTGGGTCTACGATAGTCAGGTTCTGGACCTATTTGCAGGCAGTGGAGCCCTAGGTATTGAAGCCTTGTCGAGGGGGGCCAAAGAGGCAGTATTTTGTGATAAGAGTCTCGACAGTATCAAGATAATAAAATCAAATATTGAAAAGGCCAGGCTGGTTGATAGGAGCCACTTGCTAAATTGTGACTTCAAGAAATGTCTCAGTGATATGGAGGTCAAGGGTCAGACTTTTGACTTGATCTTTGTGGATCCTCCCTACTACAAGGACTTGTTTGAAGATGTTCTTGAAACCATAAGGGCCTGTAATATATTGAATAAGGACGGAATAGTCATAGTTGAGCACGATGCCAGTACTAGTATAGGTCATATAAAGGGTCTAGACGTTTTCAAGGAAAAAAAGTACGGGATTACAATGCTGACTTTCTACTGTTTGGAGGATTGCAATGAGTAAGGATGTTAGGGCCATATTTGCTGGATCGTTTGACCCAATTACCAATGGCCATATAGATATAATTGAGAGGGCTGCCAAGATGTTCAGCCACTTGGAGGTTGGTTTATTGATAAATCCCAACAAGAAGACACTTTTTACCATGGATGAGAGGGTGGACCTGATAAGAGAGGCAACCAAACATTTGGACAATGTGAGTGTTATTAGCTTTGATGGCTTGTTGATAGACTACTGTATGAAGAATAATATAGGTGTACTTGTTAGAGGGGTTAGGACCATAGCAGATATGGAGTATGAATTACAGATGGCACATATGAACAAGGAGTTAAATGACGGCTTGGAAACCATTATCTTGCCAACTAGCAAGACATATTCTTTTATTAGTTCATCACTTATTAAAGAAGTGCTTCACTTTGATGCTGATGTGAGTAACCTAGTACCAACCTGTGTGATTGAAAAATTAAAAGAAAAAAATAAATAAGTATATGAATTTGGAGGATAAATATGAGCGAAGATATTAAGATTATGGAAATACTTGCTGAAATGAAAGAAATGCTAAACCAGGCTAGTGGTTTCCCACTTTCAAAAAAAGTAGGTGTAGATAGGGAAGAAATGTTAAACTTGATTGATGAGTTGAAGGAAGCCCTACCTTATGAACTTGACACTGCCCTAAAGATTATAAAGGAACAGGATTCTATCCTTGAATCTGCTAGGAATGATGCAGACTTCCTTAGGGAAGAGGCAAAGAGAGAAAGAGAACAGAAGATAAGAGAATGTAACGACGAAATAATCATCAAAAACAAGCAGGTAGATTCAGAAATCGAAAGCATGATGAAGGAAGCTACAATGAGGGCTGAAGAGCTAGTATCTGAGAGCAAGATAAATAAGGACGCCAAGGCTAGGTCTGAGAAGATGATAAAAGAAGCCACAGATTATTCTAGAGACTTGAGAACGGGGGCAAGAAATTACTCTATAGAACAGTTGGAGAGCGTGGAAGCTACCTTGGTAGAAATCCTGTCTGATGTTAGGAAGGGTAAGTCTCAGCTATAGGCCTATGAAGATTGGTGGAATAATAGCAGAATATAACCCCTTTCACAAGGGTCACAGCTACCAAATAGAAGAGTTCAAGAGGATATCGTCTTGCAGCCATCTTGTGGTGGCCATGAGTGGTAACTTTGTCCAAAGGGGAGGTCCTGCCCTAGTAGATAAGTATGCCAGGACACAGATGGCCCTGTATAATGGGGTTGACTTGGTCATAGAGATACCAAGCATATTTGCCGGACAAACTGCTGAAATATTTGCTAGAGGAGGTCTACTCAGTCTAAATTCATTGGGCTGTGTAGATTCTTTTTGTTTTGGTTCAGAAGATGGCAATATAGACAGGTTAAGAGAGCTTGCAGACTATATATACGACCAGGCCGCCTTGATAGATGAAAGGGCGGGACTACTGATGAAAAATAGCATGTCCTATGCCAAGGCGAGGGAAGAGGCAATCAGACAAGGCTTTGAGTCTTTCGATATTGGGGCTATCCTCAGTCAATCTAATAATATCTTGGGACTAGAATATCTAAAGGAGGCTAGGAGGCTGGACTCAGGCATGGAGGCAGTCACAATAAAGAGACAGGGAGCTTCCTACAATAGTCAAGATATGGATGGGCCTATGCCATCAGCAAGTGCAATTAGGAGGTCAATACTAGGGCTAGGAAAATTTGAAAATATTGGACAGCTAGAAGACGAATGCAAGTATGGAGACGCTATAGGGCAAAACATAGAACAAATCCTAGGCAAGTTTCTAGACAAGTCTGTCTTGGATATATTAAAATCCCTGAGTGGACAAGGTATAGATTTTATGGGAGAGGATAGTTTTTTCCAAGAAATATCCTATATACTTGCCAGAGAGGACCAGGATCTAGGAAAATATTTTGAAGTCAATGGTGGACTTGAGCACTCTATAAGGAGAGCTGTACTGACATCTACCAGCATGGCAGGTGTTCTAGCAAGTCTCAGCAACAAGTCCCATACGCACTCAAAAATTAGAAGGGCCATATATAATATCCTTTTAGGAATCACAAAGTCGGATATGGACCAGGCCAAAGTTATAAAATCCCTTCCCTATGCTAGAGTTTTAGGAATGAATAATAAGGGTAGAGATATACTGAGGATGGCAAAAGAAAGGTCTAGTATAAATATAATAACTAGTCCAGCCAAGGCTATAAATAGTGAAATCTATAGGGAGGATTCCTTGTACAGGAAGCTTCTAGATATAGATCTCAGAACCTCAGCCATATATTATCAGAAGTATCATGCCAAGAATCCAGACCTATTAGCAAGGGGGCAGGCAGACTTTTTTGATACAAGGTTTAACTTTTGATTCAAGTAGAATTTTTAAGTTTGTTTTTTTAAGAAGTATATGTACTTTTTCTAAAAAAAGTGTTATATTAACAAAGGTATAATAATTAATCATTAAGTGGAGGAAAGTAATAAATGAAAGTTTTAGTGTTAAATTGTGGTAGTTCATCATTGAAGTATCAGTTAATTGATATGGATAATGAAGCAGTACTTTGTAAGGGATTGGTAGAAAGAATTGGTATAGAAGGTTCTATACTTAAGCATGAAAAGGAAGGTCTAGAAGGCAAGCATATTGTTGAGCAGCCAATGAAGGACCACAAGGATGCAATAAACCACGTCCTTACTGCTGTTGCAGATCCAGCTGTTGGAGCTGTAAAGGAAATGAAGGAAATAGATGCTGTTGGACACAGGATAGTTCACGGTGGAGAAAAGTTTGCTTCTTCTGCAGTATTGACTGATGAAGTAATAGCTGCAATCAAGGATTGTAGTGACCTTGCTCCCCTACACAATCCAGCCAACCTAATGGGTGTAGAAGCTTGCAGGGCTATACTTCCTGATGTCCCAATGGTAGGTGTATTTGATACAGCCTTCCACCAGACAATGCCAGAAAAATCTTTTATGTATGGTCTACCTCATGAATTATATAAGAAGCATGGTGTTAGAAGATATGGTTTCCACGGTACTTCTCACCTATATGTATCACAGAAGGCTGCTGAAATGCTAGGCAAGAAGCCAGAAGACCTAAAGATCATCACTTGCCACCTAGGTAATGGCGCATCTATAACTGCAGTTGACGGAGGAAAGTCAGTTGATACATCTATGGGTCTAACTCCACTAGAGGGTCTAATAATGGGAACAAGATGTGGTGATATAGATCCAGCTATCATACCTTTCGTAATGAAGAAGGAAGGTCTAGATGCTGATGGCGTTGACAAGTTGATGAACAAGGAGTCAGGAGTATACGGTATGACTGGTATATCTTCAGACTTTAGAGATATAGAGGATGCAGCTGCTCAAGGAAATGAGCTAGCTATAAATGCCCTAGCTGCCTATGCTCAGAGAGTAAAGAAGTACATAGGTGCCTATGCTGCTGAGATGAACGGTGTGGATGCAATTGTATTTACTGCTGGTCTTGGAGAAAATGGTATAGGAATGAGAGAAATGATCTGTGCCGACATGGACTTTATGGGAATCAAGCTAGATGCCCAAAAGAATGATGTAAGAGGCAAGGACAGGATAATCTCTGCTGACGATTCAAGAGTAAAGGTATTGTTGATACCAACTAATGAAGAATTGATGATAGCAAGAGATACATTGAGACTGTCTAAATAGTTAAAAATACTTGACAAATTGGTTTCAAATATGTATAATAGATAAGTAATGTTTTAGAGGTGATAAATTTATGAAGCTAAATATAGATTCTCTAACTAATAAAGAGAGAGAAAGTATAGACTTTGATTTTAGTGAAGAACTAGAGTCGGTTAAATATTATGGTGTGGAATATAATTTGATATCACCACTGCATCTGACTGGTAGGATATCCAGGGCTGGAAGGAACTTTTTGCTAAGGGCTAGCGTTGCCTTTGATTATGAAGGTGCCTGCTCGAGGTGTTTAAAGGACATGAAGGTTCCGGTTGATTATGAGATAGATGCATACCTAATGAAGGAAGAGTATGATGAGGATAGTTATGAAGATGTAGACGTATTTCCTCTAGAAGGTACAGAGGTTGACCTCTTGGAACTTGTAGATAGTACACTGACTTATAATATGCCTCAAAAAGTGTTGTGTAGCGAAGATTGCAAAGGAATATGTTCGGGCTGTGGGGTAGATTTAAATACCCATGACTGCGTGTGTGAAGACTCCATGGACGAAGATGACATTGATCCTAGATTTGCTAAATTAAAAGAATTGTTAAAATAGAGTAAGGAGGTGTCTTCATGGCAGTACCAAAGCGTAGAACATCTAAATCTAAAACTAAAATGAGAAGAGCGTCTAATTCAAAGATGGTTCCTACTGGTTTTGTAGAGTGTCCACAGTGTCACGAACCAAAGTTACCACACAGAGTTTGTACAAGTTGCGGATCATACGATGGTAAAGAAGTAGTATCAGTTGACTAATTAGATTTTAGAAAACAGAATATGATTGTTAGGTAGCGTAGGCTTTTTGCTTACGCTATTTTTACGTTTGAAAATATGGTATAATTATAGTATGTAGATTTATGGAGGTAAATATGAAAATAGTTATAGATGGAATGGGCGGCGACAATGCACCTATGGCACCTGTAGAGGGAGCCTGCATGGCCGTCAAGGAATACGGTGTTGATATAGTAATTACAGGTGACAAGGACCAGTTGGAGGCAGAGCTAGCCAAGCACGATTGTGACAAGTCAAAGATAGAGATAGTGCACACGACTCAGATAATCACAAACGATGAAAAGCCTGTAGCAGCCATCAGGAGAAAGACAGATTCTTCTATGGTTGTAGCCCTAAACATGGTGAAAAATAAAGAGGCTGATGCAATGGTGTCGGCTGGTAGTACAGGAGCCTTGCTAAGTGGAGGAGTATTCGTCATAAAGAGAATTAAGGGTATCACTAGACCTTGCATATGTACTGCTATACCTACTATGGATGGTGGTGTCAGCCTACTGTCAGATACAGGAGCAAATGTTGACTGTAATGGCCAGCAGTTGGTTGACTTCGCAGCCATGAGCAATATATATGCCAAGAGGGTTATGAAGATAGATAATCCAAGGATTGCCCTAGCCAATATAGGTACAGAAGAGGGTAAGGGAAACGAATTGTTAAAAACTACATATGACCTATTAAAGGACAGGAAAGATATGAATTTTATAGGTAATATGGAGACTAGGGAAATATTAAATGGTGTATGTGATGTAGTAATATGTGACGGCTTTATAGGTAATGTCATAGTGAAAACCCTAGAGGGAACAGTCCTATCACTTTTCAAGAAGATGAAGGAAACTATTATGTCATCAACTAAGGCCAAGATAGGAGCCCTCTTGATGAAGGATAGTCTAAAAGGTTTGAAGGACTCACTTGATTATTCATCACATGGTGGTGCCCCATTCTTGGGAGTTGAGGGTGGCCTAATAAAAGCCCATGGTAGTTCTGATGCCAGAGCCATAAAAAATGCTATCAGGCAGGCTATACAGTTTGTAGATGGAAATGTGGTTGAAGAAATCAAGGCCTATATATCAAGTGGCAAGGAAAATGAAGATAAATAATATATAAAAGAGTGAAGAACAAATCCTATATGAATATGAGTGGGTATCAGCTTAAATATGTGGATAATATGATAGGATTTGGTGAACTAGTATTTTGGAGGTAGATATGAGAGATAATTTAGCTGTCGACGATAGGGACCTAAAGTTCAAATACTTGAAACTCATGGCCAACCAATATCCGACAATATCTGAAGCAAGTACAGAAATAATCAATTTGGAAGCAATATTGAACCTACCAAAGGGGACAGAGCATTTTTTATCAGACATACATGGTGAGCACGAGCCCTTTATTCATGTATTAAAAAACGGCTCAGGAGTAGTAAGGAGGAAGATTGACGAACTCTTTACCAATACAATGAGGGACTCGGAAAAAAGGTCTCTAGCTACCTTGGTCTACTATCCCTACAGCAAGATGGAGATGGTAAAAAGGACTGAGAGCAGTATGGAAGACTTCTATAGGATTTCTATATACAGGCTGGTAGAGCTTTGCAAATACTGTTCTAGTAAGTATACTAGGTCTAAGGTTAGGAAGCTCTTGCCAAAGGATTATGCCTATGTAATAGAAGAACTAATGCATGAGCACAGGAAGAGCGAGCACAAGGAAGAGTACTATGTATCCTTGGTGGAATCAATAATTAGCCTAGGCCAGTCTGAAAACTTTATAGGTGCCCTTGCCAAGGCTATACAAAAGTTGGTTGTAGACAGGCTGCACATAGTGGGTGATATATATGACAGGGGGCCAAGGCCAGACTTGATTATAGACCGTCTCATGGACCACCACAGTGTCGATATCCAGTGGGGCAACCACGATATCTTGTGGATGGGGGCAGCAGCCGGTGAGAAAACCTGCATAGCCAATGCCCTGAGAATTTCTTCAAGGTATGATAACCTAGATATCATAGAGGATATATATGGTATAAACCTCCTACCGCTGGCGAGTTTTGCCATAAGCACATATAAGAATGACCCATGTAGTGAGTTCCAACCCAAGGTGGACAGGGATGACTCCAATTTGAGGGAAATATCCATGATAGCCAAGATTCACAAGGCTATCAGCATCATACAGTTCAAGTTAGAAGGGGCTATTATTGGCAGGAGGCCAGAGTATGAGATGGACCATAGGCTCCTTTTAGACAAGGTGGACTACGACAAGGGAACTATAGTCATCAAGGGCAAGACATACTCTTTGAAAGATACTAACTTCCCGACTATAGACCCTGCAGACCCTTATAGGTTGACATCTGAAGAAGAGGAAATCATAGACAAGCTGGCAGATGCCTTTAGGTCCAGTGACAAGCTTCAAAAGCATATCAACTTCCTGTTTTCAAAGGGAAGTATCTACCTAAAGTACAATGGCAACCTATTAATTCACGGTGGCCTTCCATTAAAGGACGATGGTAGCTTTATGTCGATGAAACTAAGAGGACAGGAGTATTCAGGCAAGGCCCTACTTGACAAGATGGAGTCCCTAGTAAGAGAGGCCTATTATGAAGAGGATGAAGACAAGAGGTCTTATGGCTTGGATATGTTCTGGTACCTATGGACTGGTAAGTGTTCATCACTCTTTGGTAAGGACGATATGACTACCTATGAGAGGTACTTTATAGAGGACAAGGTCACCCACAAGGAAAATAAAAATCCATACTTCAGTCTTAGAGAGGATATGACTATACTCAAAAAAATATTTGATGAGTTTGATATGGATTTTGAAGAAGACCATATTATAAATGGTCATGTACCTGTCAAGTACAAGAAGGGGGAAAGCCCAGTTAAGGCCCAGGGCAAGGTCTTTGTAATAGATGGGGGCTTCTCCAAGGCCTATCAGAGCAAGACAGGTATGGCAGGCTATACACTGATATATAACTCAAGGACCTTACAGCTAGTAGCTCACGAACCTTTTACATCAAAGGAGGATGCTGTAAAGAACGAGAGAGATATCATATCGTCTACAGTCTTGGTAGAGCACAAGTCCAAGAGGAAGATGATTAAGGATACAAATGATGGCCAGCAACTATTGGAGATGGTAGAAGATCTTAAAGACCTACTAGCAGCCTACAGGAGCGGTCTAATTAAGGAAAAATAATTTGCAAAAATAAGTATATTTTGGTATTATTGTAGCATAGATAATAGTGGAATAATCATGGAGGTGTACAATGGAAAATTTAGGTCAGATAAAGATTTCGAATGATGTAATACAGACAATCGCTGGTTTTGCAGCACTAGAAATAGATGGAATAGACAAGTCTACTTCATTTACAGACAAGTTATTTAGAAACCACGGAATAAAGGTAAAGGTAGAAGACGAAAAGGCCATAATAGATATCGATATAGCTGTCAAGTTTGGTCAGGTAATACCAGACGTATCTATGAAGGTTCAGGAAAATATAGTAAATGCAGTTGAAACTATGGCAGGTCTTAAGGTTGCCCAGGTCAATGTTCATGTTGACAGCCTAGTACTAAAAAAAGAAAAGGTAGAAAAGAAAGAAAATGACTAGAGCTAATAATTTAATAATGCAGAGGAAGGTTTCTAGAGAAATATTTATGAAGTATCTCTATAGTAGGTCTGTATCAAATGTTGGATGGGAGGGTCTGTGCCAGGACCTGGATACTTTTTTGGATTCAGTAGAGGATGACGCCCTAGAAATTCATAAGTCACATGGTGGCGAGGATATAGATATGTTGGAATCATATAGGGAGGTTCTTCTAGATTCCTCATATTTGATGGATGCAGCCAAGGCTGTGGAGGAGAATATAGAGGCAATTGATACCTATATAAATAAATTTGCTAGAAACTGGACTACAGATACTATGCCTGCAGTGGACGTGGCTATACTGAGATTGGCAATTGCAGAGATCAAGTTTATGTTCACGATACCGGAGGCTGTAGCCTGTGATGAGGCAGTAAATATAGCCAAGAAGTATTGTGATGACGATGCCTACAAGTATATTAATGGCATACTTGGTAGTGTGATGAAGGCTTAGTGGCATAAGAGATTAGGGAGGGTGAGACAGGTAGTCCACTCTCTTTTATGTATGACGGGCATGCCGTCAGTCTGTGGTGAAAGTCCACGTAGGGCGTA
>OHAD01001363.1_pt1 | contig 23589 bp, 20 predicted proteins | sample 1577011 | NCBI WGS metagenome assembly OHAD01 (sample SAMEA3541510, study PRJEB24748) | human gut metagenome | biome: human gut; feature: human-associated habitat; material: faeces | place: China | collected 2012 | reverse complement strand
CATGCATCCTCCGTGTCAATCAGCGAAGTGATTGACACGGGAGTGAACAGTAACGATAAAACATCACTTACAAAAATAAAAGGAGAATTAATTTATGAGTAAATATCAGACACCATGCAGATACGATTTTGTGGGAAGTTTTTTGAGACCGGAAGAGGTTAAAAAAGCGAATGCAGATTATCAGGAAGGAAAGATCAGCGAAGCAGAAAAGAATCAGATCATTGATAAAGCGGTTACAGAAGTTGTAGCAAAGCAGAAAGAGCTTGGATTTCATGTGATCACAGACGGAGAGTTCAGAAGAACTTACTGGCATCTGGATTTTATGTGGGGATTTGAAGGTGTCGGTCATGAACAGACCGGCAGCGGGGTACAGTTTGATGGAGAGCTGGCCTCACTGGAAGATACTTATTTGACAGGAAAGATAAAGGCAAAGGCGCATCCGTTTGTAGAACATTTCAAATTCCTGAAACAGTTTGAGGATGAGAACACAGTTGCAAAATATACAATTCCGGCGCCGGCGCAGATGTTCCAGCAGATGATTATTCCGGTCAACTATAAAAATACGAGAAAATATTATGAGACAAACAAAGAACTGATCCACGACATTGGAACAGCTTATCAGGAAGTGATCCGTCAGTTCTATGAAGCAGGATGCAGAAATCTTCAGCTTGACGACTGTACCTGGGGAGCAATTGTTGGAGATGCGGCAAAGCAGAGATACAAACTTCTTGGAACGGATATTGAAGATGTGAAAAAAGAGCTTCTTGAAGTGAATAACCTTGCACTGGAAGGAAAACCGGAGGATATGGTAATCACTTCCCACATCTGCAGAGGAAATTATCATTCTACATTCTTTACAAGCGGGCCGTATGATTCTGTAGCAGATTATGTCTTTGCAAAAGAAAATGTGGATGCATTATTCCTTGAATATGATGATGCAAGATCCGGTGGATTCGCTCCGCTTGCAAAGGTGTCTCCGGATAAAAAAGTGGTATTAGGGTTAATTACAACGAAGACACCTCAGCTCGAGGAGAAAAAAGTTGTGATCAAGAGAATTCATGAAGCTGCAAAATATATCCCATTAGAAAGACTTTATCTCAGTCCACAGTGTGGGTTCGCTTCCTGTGAAATCGGAAACAAACTGACAGAAGAGGAACAATGGGAAAAGTTAAAACTTGTGAAAGAAATCGCAGAAGAAGTCTGGGGAGAGTAACAAGAGTTGGGTTGCTGTTTATACAGAGTATAAACGGCAACTCAACTTTTATGCACAATACTTCTTTAACATTCTTTTGGCCATTTTTTCATCTTTTCCATGAATAACGAGGAGAAACGGAAGACCAAGCTGAATCGTGGCAAGCTCAGAAAGATCTTTTCCGTTGATATCTACACGATTGTGGTTCTCAAGATCCTGGATGCGCACATCAGAAGAAAGATTTTTACAAGTGTGTGAAAAAGTGAGAAATTGTCCGGTTGTGAGAAATTTAATGTTTTGCTTGATCATGATATCGCCCCTCGTAAATGAATGTGTTTGATTTTTTCGTCATTCAGTATATAATAAATAACAAAGAAATAAAAATACATATTTGCTATGACAGATATACATTTTTTATATGATTTATCAGATGTGGTTTGACTCCCACCTCTGCAGGTGGAGAGTAACAGATTAGTGTCAGTTTAGGGGGGACTTATGGAAATTACTTACGATTATTACCGGATTTTTTATTATGTAGCAATGTATAAGAGCTTTTCTAAAGCGGCGAAAGTATTGATGAGCAACCAGCCGAATATTACTCATTTTATGAATAATCTGGAGAATCAGCTTGGGTGTAAATTGTTTGTCAGATCTAATCGAGGAGTTACGCTTACAGCGGAAGGAGAGAAGCTGTATCAGCATGTTTCTGTTGCATATCAGCATCTTCATGCGGCTGAAGCGGAGCTTGCAATGGAGCGAAGCATGGAGAGCGGAAGTATCACGATCAGTGCGAGTGAGATTGCACTTCATCTTTTACTTCTTCCTATACTGGGGCGCTTTCATAAGCAATATCCGGGTGTTCGGCTGAGACTTCTGAATCATTCCACGCCGGAGGCAGTTGAGTCCGTCAAGAATGGACTGGCGGACTTTGCAGTTGTGACTACGCCGCTTCAGGCAAAGAAGCCGTTGAAAAGTACTTCTTTAATGTCTTTTAAGGAAATTGCAGTGGGAGATCATTCTTTTCAGGGGAAAGAAAAACCAATAAGGCTGAAAGACTTAATTGAGAATCCGTTGATTTCTCTTGGGCAGGGAAGCACAACCTATGAGTTCTATTCCAAATTTTTCCTGGAGAACGATCTGGTTCTATCTCCGGATACGGAAGTTGAGACGATCGATCAGGTGTTGCCGCTTATTATGAATGGACTGGGCATTGGATTCCTTCCGGAGCTGTTCGTAAGACCAGTGATCGAGGAAAGAAAGGTCTGTCAGATTCCACTAAAGGAGAATATTCCGGAGAGAAAAATCTGTCTGGTTGAGAATCATACATTTCCGCCAAGTATTGCGGCGGAGATGTTCAAAAAAATGTTAGTTCTGAAATAAGGTATTGTTTAAGAAGATATTATGGATTCAATCTATTCCTATGTAGAAAATATATATCAGATATGTGAATAAAACAGTATGCGCCGGTTTGACTTTAGAACCGGCGCTTTCTATATTAATAAGTAGGATTTTATTCTGTTTTAACAGGTGAAAAACAAGAAATAACAAAGGAAGTGTGAGTATGCAGACAGTATTACCACGTGAAGAAGCTGTAGAAGGAGTTATATCTAAGGTTCTTGAGTCACAAGAGGCCTGTGATCGGCTAAATGAAGTATTTTATGAGCATTTGGAGAATTATCAGGAAATAAATGACGATGGTGACAGACATTTTGCAGAGGTCTTGCTCCAGGCGTATAAAAATGGAGATGTCAGCGCGTTGCTACTTGAATTGTGCGGAGGAAGTATGTTTGATCTGCTTCGGGACGCATATCTGATTCCAAAGAAATTTCATGGAAAATCAGGAGAGAATCCGGTTCTCCTGACTGATGTAGAGGGAAAGCTTCTGGAGAGTAAGAAAAGGGAAGTAACAGCTCGTGAATATGAAAAGTTCCATGAGACATACAGGCAACATCAATGTGCACCGAGATCAAAACTGTATCTTGCTGACGGATATGACATAGTTCGTTCCTATACAGAGGGCATGCAGATTCAGGAGAAAAAAGAGAACAAGAAGCGTGGCGTGATGGCGTTATATGCATTACCGGATACCAGAAAGCTTGGACTGACAGAAGCACAGGCCTATGCAGTTGTCTGGGATACTTTCCAGAAGATTCAGAAACAGGCTCCGAGAGTAGAAGTTTATTATGGGCAGGATACCGGTGAGAAGCGTCAGAAAGGATTTGACGAGATAGGGGTTTTACTTCCAATTCATGGATTTGAGAAACGAATGCTTCATCATTTGGATGAGATTGATGGGATTGTTCTTTCATGCAGAGAGAAGATGATGAAAAAGGCCGGAGCGGAAAGCCTTGACCTGGAATAAAGAGGAAGTGAATGAGATGCAGACACAGAAAATAAGAAAAAATCATATGGATATTCTCTGGCATGAATATACAGATAAAGGTGGAGAAGAAACACCGGTAACACAAGCAAGTTTGACGGAGAAAGCATCAATTGTCGGAAGAGTGGGGATTATGCTTCTCTCCTGTGGAACCGGAGCTTGGAGAGTGAGAAGTTCTATGAATGCTCTGGCAGAAGAGATGGGGATAACGTGTACAGCGGATATTGGTCTGATGTCGATTGAGTATACCTGTTTTGACGGTGACGACGGATTCACGCAGTCCTTGTGTCTGACGAATACGGGCGTGAATACATCAAAATTAAACAGGTTGGAGCACTTTATCCGTGAATTTGAGCAGGGAGAACAGGAAATGTCCGGAGAAGAACTGCATAAGCTGCTAGATCAGATTGAAGAGATTCATGGACTCTATTCTCCAATTGCATTGGGAATGGCAGCAGCATTGGCGTGTGGCGGATTTACATTTCTGCTTGGTGGTGGATCAATTGAAATGTTTTGTGCATTTGTCGGTGCCGGGATTGGAAATTTTATCAGGTGTAAATTGAGTAAACATCATTTTACATTGTTTTTGTGCATAGCTTCATCTGTTTCAGCAGCCTGTCTGGTTTATGCGGGACTTTTGAAAGCAGCAGAGCTTTTGTGGGCAATTTCAATTCAGCATGAGGCGGGCTATATTTGCGCAATGCTATTTATTATTCCTGGTTTTCCTTTCATCACAAGTGGAATTGACCTTGCAAAATTGGACATGCGTTCTGGCATGGAACGACTCATGTATGCACTGATTATTGTTTTGGTAGCTACAATGTCTGCATGGATCATGGCACTAGTCTTAAATTTACAGCCGGTGGATTTTCTGAAGCTTGACCTGACGCAGGAAGAATGGATTATTTTCCGGTTACTTGCAAGCTTTTGTGGTGTGTTTGGATTCTCGATTATGTTCAACAGTCCTACACGCCTTGCGGCAGTGGCGGCAGGAATCGGTGCCATTGCCAATACACTACGATTGGAACTGGTTGATCTGACGGCATTGCCTCCGGCGGCAGCAGCATTTGTCGGAGCATTAACAGCCGGACTTCTGGCAACTATGATTAAAAATCAGGTCGGATATCCGAGAATCTCTGTCACGGTTCCGTCGATTGTAATCATGGTTCCGGGATTGTATCTGTACCGTGGATTTTATAATCTGGGAACAATGAATCTTTCTGCATCAGCTTCCTGGTTTGCGGCGGCAATACTGATTGTTGCAGCTCTTCCGTTAGGGTTGATCTTTGCAAGAATTCTTACGGATAAGACATTTCGGTATTGCACGTAAGGAGAATACATACAAAAAAGGAACAGTTCCAGGTGGGACTGTTCCTTTTTAATGAAATAGAAAGAAATTTATTTCTTTTTATCTTTTTTCTTGTCTTTGTCTTTCTTCTTTCCGGAAGATTTCTCGTTCTCCTTATTCTTCTCGCTATCCTTCGCTTTTGCAGAGAATTTCTTATCTGCTTCAGCTTCCGGCTGATATCCGTTGATATCATATTTCTTCTCATATTCCTCAAAGGCTGTAAGATAAGTTTCATCCTTCAGCTTGCGGACACTCTTTGTATATTCATGAATATCAAAGTTAGAAGAATCAAGCTCGAGAATCGCTACAGCAATGTTAGAACAGTGCGCTGCGATACGTTCGTAGTTTGTAAGCAGGTCATTAAAAGCAAATCCGGTATTCAGATCACACTGACCATTTCTAAGTCTCTTAATGTGACGAAGTTTCAGATCATTACAGAGAATACCAATTAGTTCGCGCAGGGGTTCAACCTTTGCAGCAGTCTCAAGATCTTCATCTACAAAAGAATTTACTGTAAGATCAACAATCTCAACCAATGCCTTCTCGAGCACATTCAGCTCATAAGTAGCAGATTCAGAGAATGTGCGGGACTTTTCATGAAGTTCCTGGGCAACTCTGGAAATGTTGACTGCGTGGTCACCAAGTCGCTCGAAGTCACTGATCGTATGAAGGAACTTGGAGGTCTGCTTCGCCTGATCAGGTGTCATATCATGCATACTTAACTGCATCAGATAAGTACCAAGTTTATCCTCGTACTTGTCGATCATGTTTTCCTTTTCCTGGATCTTATTGAACTTGCTGTCGCTAAAGTCTGTCAGAAGTTCGAAAGCGCGCATGAGATTCTTGCGGGCATTCTTCGCCATACCGTTAACAGCCATCTGACTCTGACTGATCGCCAGCGGCGGGTAATCCAGAAAACGTTCCTCGAGCAGATCAAAATCAGCCTGCTCTTCGTTGTCTTCGTCTGTATCCTTGATCAGGAAGAAGACAAGCTTCTCAATCTTGCTGATAAATGGAGCAAGGATCAGGATCGTAGCGATACGGAATACTGAGTTCAATAAAGCAATGCTGACAGGACTCATGACCATGTCCATAAATGTAAAGTGGACAACAGCATTTACTGAGTAAAATACGATAGACCAAAAGATCATTCCGAACAAGTCATTCAGCAGGTAAATAAGTGCTGTACGCTTTCCGTTCTTGTTTGTACCGATAGAAGAAAGCAGTACAGGACAGGCAGCTCCGACACCGATACCCATTGTAATAGGAAGTGCGGCAGCAAATGTAATAGAGCCTGTGATTGATAATGCCTGAAGAATACCGACAGATGCAGATGCACTCTGAAGCACTGCAGTAAATGCGATACCAACAAGGATACCCATGAATGGATTCTTAAACATTGTCAGAAGGCTGACAAAATGTGGGTTCTCTTTCAGAGGTGAAACCGCACCACTCATTGTCTGCATTCCGAACATCAGGATCGCAAAACCAAGCATAATGTCACCGATATCAGAATAAGGTTTCTTCTTTACAAATGTACGGAAGATGATACCGATGATCGCAACGATCGCAGAGATTGTCGCGGTGGACAGAAGCTGCGCGATGCCACTGGAGCCATCAATGTAAGAAAGACATAAAATCCAGCCTGTGATACTTGTTCCAATGTTGGCACCCATAATGATTCCGATTGCCTGAGCAACTTTCATCATACCGGAGTTTACGAATCCTACGACCATAACAGTAGTAGCTGATGACGACTGAATGATCGCTGTTACGACTGTACCCAGCAGCAATCCTTTGATTGGGGAGTTTGTGAGCTTGTATAAGATAAGTTCCAGTTTGTTACCGGCAACCTTCTTAAGACTGTCTCCCATGAGTGCCATTCCGTACAGGAAGAGGGCAACTCCGCTGAGCAAGGACAAAACCATTGTAATTCCCATTTTCTTTTTTCCTTTTTCTTAAGTTATTAAGTTGACATGTTACGTCTTGCAAAAATTACGTACATGGCTATTATAAAACACTTTACCCGGAGTTTACAATTATTTTCTTTAAACTTTACAGAAAAATATTGATTGCAAATTGCAGAAAAATTGTAGGGATAAACAAAATGTTGATCTTAAGCAAAAAAATCCTTGACTTGTCCGTGGATAATTTCCATCAGATGAGTTCTCGCTTCCACGCTTGCCCAGGCAATATGTGGCGTGATCAGCAGGCGCTTGCTGTCTTTGAATTGAACCAATGGATTATCTGCGGACATTGGTTCCTCACAAAGGACATCTAATCCTGCTGCGGCAATCTGATTCCTGACCAGTGCATCATATAATGCCTGCTCATCGACGATCGGTCCTCTTCCGAGATTCAGGAAAATACAGGAAGATTTCATTTTTTTAAACGCCTTGCTGTTGATCAGTCCTTCTGTATGTTCGTTGAGTGGAGCGTGGACGGAAATAATATCAGACTGCGTAAGCAATGTCTCAAAGTCAACCTGTTCATAACCTTCCTGCGCCGGAGCACCGGAGGCGGAGTAGTAAATGACTTTCGCTCCAAATGCACGTGCAATCTCAGCGACACGTCTGCCGATTGCCCCAAGTCCGATGATCCCCCAGGTTTTTCCATGGATTTCTGTGAAATGTTCTGCAAAATGAGTGAAAGAGACATCATTTACATAGCGCTCTTCTTTCACATAATCATCATAATAACGAAGCTTTTCTAATAGGAAGAGAAGCATTGCAAATGTGTGCTGTGCGACAGTCTCAGTAGAATAACCGGCAACATTTCTCCAGGCAATTCCTTTTGAATCAAGATACTCTTTATCCAGGTTGTTCGTGCCTGTGGCTGTGACACAGACGAGCTTCAGATTCTTTGCAGTTCCAATCGTCTGCTCATTGACCGGAACTTTATTTAATATGATCACATCAGCATCCGTGACACGCGCCGGGACCTCTTCGGGTGAAGAAAAGCTGTACTTTACAACTTCACCGAGTTCATCATATGCAGAAAGATCAATATCCTCTCCAATTGTTTTGACATCTAAAAATACAATTTTCATTTAAAATCTCCTTGTTTCATAATCAGTATTACACAGCGTAATTATTCTAGCACAAAAAGAACATAATTTCCTATATTTTACCACATACTAATCAAAAATTAATGTAACTGTTCAGAGCCAACCTCCAAAATGCTACGCATTTCGTCGGTGTGGCGTATCCGCCAAATAAAATTTCAAAAACAGTCTTAAAAATGCAAGCATTTTACGCCTGTTTTATGAAATTTTGCTTGGCTCTGAACAGTTACAAATTTGATTATGGAGGAGATGTGCCATGAAAGCCACAGGGATAGTCCGGAGGATAGATGATCTTGGAAGAATCGTAATTCCGAAAGAAATAAGAAGGACATTGCGGATCCGCGAAGGTGATCCACTGGAAATTTTTACAGACAGAGAAGGAAAGGTGATTTTAAAGAAATATTCTCCAATCGGTGAATTAGGAACACTGGCAGGGATTTATGCAGATAGTCTTTCAAAGACACTTGATTGTACAGTCTGTATTACTGATACGGATCAGGTGATCGCGGCAGCAGGAAACGGGAAGAAAGAACTTCAGGAAATGTTGTTGAGTGCAGAGCTGGCAGAAGTGTTTCAAGAAAGAAAGACCGTGTTGAAAAAGAGCAGTGACGCTGAGTTTGTAGCAATTACAAAAGACAGGAGTGAATACAGCGAGGAAATAATCAGTGTGATTCTCAGTGAAGGTGATATTGCAGGTGGAGTGATCTTTCTGCAGAAAAATGAGAAAAAGCATTTTGGAGAAATGGAAAAGAAGTTTGCGGCAGGCGCAGCAGATCTGCTTGGGAGGCAGTTAAGTTAAAAGTGTCATATTTTTCCGGGAGGATGCATAGAATAGTATCAGTGGAAAACCGGACATGCATCGAAAGGAAAAGAAAATGAGAGAAAATCATGGGAAAAAAGGGATAATATACGCAGAAAATTTAGTGAAGGCATTACTTTGCGCCTATCTGGTTACAGGGATGTTTCTGTTAATTCTTGCACTTCTCCTTTATAAAGCAGGATTGAGTGAAGAAAATGTAAATCTGGGAATTATTCTCATTTATGTAATAGGAACTTTTTCCGGAGGTTTTGTGATGGGAAAACTGGAAGGCCAAAAGAAGTTCCTCTGGGGGCTTGGAACCGGTGTGGTTTATTTTGTTTTATTACTGATCATTTCATTCGGAATGTACCGTGAGGTTTCGTCGGGGACAGGAGATTTGTTTCTGACATTTGTACTTTGCATCGGAGGTGGAATGCTTGGTGGGATGGTCGCATGAAGAAAAACCAGACAGATGTGTGAAAAAATACTTTAAAAACCTGGCTGTGTGTGCTATAATAGCGAAAGCAATATGTGCGAAGTTAGGAGGAGTAAAAATGAAACACATTAAAACACTGAATACACAGACACTGAACAACACAGTTAAAAAAGGTGGATGCGGAGAGTGCCAGACATCTTGCCAGTCTGCATGTAAGACATCCTGTACAGTAGGAAACCAGACTTGCGAAAACGCAAAATAAGAAAACCTGAAAGTGAAGATAATGTTGCTGCAGAGTTGCTTTGAGCGGTGATACTGCCTGCAATTATGCGAAAACAGCAACAGGATTACAGGTGAGGCAGCGGTGCAAATCGCTGCCTTAAGCATGTTTTAGACGTATCTGCTTTAGAGTTGCATTGTGAAAATGCCGGGCTTTGAACAGTTACAAATAGATTTACAAATACATATAGAAAGCGAGGTATCCACGTGATACATCAGTACCAGAACAATGGATATAATATCGTCCTCGACGTGAACAGCGGAGCTGTACATGTTGTGGATCAGGAAGCGTATGATGTCATCGAAGTGCTTAATCGCATGAATGAAGATCATACAGTGGAGACATTGAAATCTCCGGAAACAGCAGAAGCATTGAAAAAAGAGCTTGGAGAGAAATATTCTGAGAAAGATCTGCTGGATATTTTAGAGGCAGTAACAGAACTGACGGAACAGGGACGTCTGTTTACAAAAGACATTTATGAGAGCTTTATCGACGTTGTAAAGCAGCGTAAGACAGTTGTTAAGGCTTTATGTCTTCATATTGCACATGACTGTAACCTTGCCTGTAAGTACTGCTTTGCGGAAGAGGGAGAATACCACGGCCGCAGGGCTTTGATGTCTTACGAGGTTGGTAAGAAAGCACTTGATTTCCTGATCGCGAATTCAGGAACAAGAAGAAACCTTGAGGTTGACTTCTTCGGCGGTGAGCCGCTGATGAACTGGCAGGTTGTCAAAGACCTGGTTGCTTACGGAAGAGAGCAGGAGAAACTTCATGACAAGCATTTCCGTTTCACACTGACAACAAACGGAGTTCTTTTGAACGATGAAGTTCAGGAGTTCGTGAACAAAGAGATGGACAACGTTGTCATCAGTCTTGACGGAAGAAAAGAAGTGAATGACCAGATGCGCCCGTTCCGTAACGGAAAAGGAAGCTATGATCTGATTGTTCCGAAGTTCCAGAAGCTGGCAGAGAGCCGTAATCAGGAGAAGTACTACATTAGAGGTACATTTACAAGAAATAATCTGGATTTTTCCAAGGATGTAGAACATTTCGCAGATCTTGGATTCAAGCAGATGTCAATCGAGCCTGTAGTAGGTGATGACACAGAACCATATGCAATCCAGAAAGAAGATCTTCCACAGATCTTTGAAGAATATGATAAACTCGCAAAATTCCTGATCGAGCGTGAGAAGAGCGGAAGAGGATTCAATTTCTTCCACTTCATGATCGATCTTGAAGGAGGACCGTGCGTGTCCAAGCGTCTGTCCGGCTGTGGTTCAGGTACAGAGTATCTAGCAGTGACACCTTGGGGAGATTTCTACCCATGTCATCAGTTTGTAGGACAGGAAGAATTCCTCATGGGAAATGTAGATGAGGGAATTACAAAACCGGAGATTGCGGAAGAATTCCGTGGATGCAGCGTATATTCCAAGGAAAGCTGCAGAACCTGCTTTGCCAGATTCTACTGCAGTGGCGGCTGTATGGCGAATTCTTACAAGTTCCACAATACGATCCATGATACTTACGAAGTGAGCTGTGAGATGGAGAGAAAACGTGTGGAATGTGCGATCATGATAAAGGCTGCCCTGGCGGATGAAGAACAATAAAGTTAGAGAGCAGCAGTCAAGAAAGGAAAGAAAGAGATGAAGAAAGGTAAGAGTATTCTCAGCCTCATTCTCGTAATCGCAGTTACAGCACTCTTCGGTATGACCTGTGTGCTTGGACTTGATTTAAAGGGAATGGGAGCTGCAAAGAACATCAATCTTGGTCTTGACCTGGAAGGTGGAGTCAGCATTACATATCAGGTAAAAGGTGACAAGCCATCTCAGGCAGACATGGATGACACCGTGTACAAGCTTCAGAAACGTGTGGAGCAGTACAGCACAGAGGCACAGGCTTATCAGGTTGGAGACAACCGTATCAGTATCGAGATTCCGGGTGTGAGCGACGCAAACAAGATCCTGGAAGAACTTGGACAGCCGGGTTCACTGTACTTTATCAAGCATAAAGACAGCGAGGGAAATGAAAACTATTCCCTGACAGCTTCCGGATATACACTGAATAAGTCGATCGACGAACTGAAAGATACAGACTCCATCGTACTGACAGGTACAGAAGTAAAGACTGCTTCAGCCGGAGTGCTCAACGACTCAACAACAGGAAATAAAAAATATGGGGTTGATCTTGAACTGACAGATGAAGGTGCTGAGAAGTTCAAGACAGCAACAGAGGAAGCTTATAACAACAATCATGATACAATTGCTATTTACTATGATGGTGCTCTGATCAGTGTGCCAAGTGTAAATGCAGTGATCGAGAATGGAAAAGCTCAGATCTCAGGAAACATGGATTACGAAGAGGCTGATAACATCGCTTCTACGATCCGTATCGGTGGACTGAATCTGGAACTTGAAGAGCTGAGTTCAGAAGTCGTTGGTGCACAGCTTGGACAGGATGCACTGAAAGGCAGTTTGATCGCCGGAGCAATTGGTCTGGCGATCGTATGTGTATTCATGTGCTGGGTATATCTCCTTCCGGGACTTGCATCCAGCCTTGCACTGATCCTTTATACAGAGCTGATCCTGATCCTTCTGAATGCATTTGACATTACACTGACACTTCCGGGTATCGCAGGTATCATCCTCGGTATCGGTATGGCAGTAGATGCGAACGTTATCATCTTCGCCCGTGTGAAAGAAGAACTGACAGAAGGAAAGAGCGTACATGCTTCTCTGAAATCAGGATTCCAGAAAGCAATGTCCGCAATCGTTGACGGAAATATCACAACACTGATCGCAGCCGGTGTGCTGTGGCTTCGCGGAAGCGGTACTGTAAAGGGATTCGCCCAGACACTTGCACTTGGTATCGTCGTATCCATGTTTACAGCACTCGTGATCACAAGACTGATCATCTTTGCATTCTATGGAGCAGGTATCCGTAGCGAGAAAGTATACGGAAGACATCTGAAAGAACGTAAACCGGTTGATTTCCTTGGAAAGAAAAAGATCTTCTTCATTGTTTCCATTATCCTTTGTCTGGCCGGACCGGTCATGATGGGTGTGAACCATGCAAGAGGAATCGGTGCGATGAACTACAGCCTTGATTTCGTAGGCGGTACTTCAACAAATGTAACATTTGATAAAGAATATACACTCGAAGAGATCGACAGCCAGATGATCCCAAGTCTGGAAGAGATCACAGGAGATAAGAATATTCAGGTTCAGACAGTAAAAGAGAGCAACCAGGTAGTCTTCAAGACACAGACACTTGATCTTGAGAAACGTGAAGCACTTGCTTCATATTTAAATGAAAACTACGGTGTAGAGGCATCTGATATCGCAACAGAAAATATCAGTTCAACAGTAAGTTCCGAGATGAGAAGAGATGCGGTTATAGCTGTGATCATTGCTACAATCTGTATGCTGCTTTACATCTGGTTCCGTTTCAAAGATATTCGTTTCGCAACAAGTGCTGTTATTGCACTGATGCATGACGTACTTGTAGTTCTTGGATTCTATGTAATTGCAAGAGTATCTGTCGGAAATACATTTATCGCATGTATGCTGACGATTGTCGGATATTCTATCAACGGTACGATCGTTATCTTTGACCGTATCCGTGAGGCACTTGCAACAAAGAGCCGCACAGAAGATCTGAAGGATCTTGTAAACCGTTGCATCACTCAGACACTGACAAGAACAATCTACACAAACTTTACAACATTTGTCATGGTTGTTGCATTGTATATCCTTGGTGTAAGCTCCATTAAGGAATTCGCAGCACCACTGATGGTAGGTATCATCTGCGGTGGATATACATCCGTATGTATCACAGGCGCACTGTGGTATGTGATGAAGACAAGACTTGGCGAGGAAGCGAAGGCTGCAAGAATAGCTTCCGGCACAAAGGCAGTTTCTGTAAAAGCAGCAGACAAGAAAGAAGAAACTACTTCCACAGAGAGTAACGCAGCAGATACATCTGCAGATAACAGCTCCAAGAAGAAAAAAGGAAAGAAGACTTCTTTCAAGAACAAAAAGAGCAAAAAGCGCTAAGAAATAAATAACCGCCTGGAAACAGGATGAATAAACGCAGAAACAAAAATCTGTCGTATCGGAAATGAAAAATGATTTTCGATACGGCAGATTTTTGTTATAATAAGAAGATACGATACTGACAGACAGGGAGGTTGTTTGGATGGAAAAATGGTTCGTCACGATGAAAAAGGCGGATTTTAATGGAATAGCAGAGAAATATCAGATTTCCCCGATCATTGCACGACTGATGAGAAACCGTGATGTGATCGGAGATGAAGCAATTGATTTTTATCTGAATGGAACAGTGGAGGATCTGTATGACGGCTTACTGATGAAAGATATGGATCGTGCGGTAGATATTCTTAAGGAGAAAATAGAAGAGGGAAAGAAAATCCGTGTGATCGGTGATTATGATATTGATGGAGTCAATGCAACGTATATTTTGCAACAGGGGCTTGCAGGACTTGGGGCAGATGTGGATACGGATATTCCGGACAGGATCAAAGATGGATATGGATTGAATCAGATGCTGATCGACCGTGCACTGGAGGATGATGTAGACACGATCGTTACCTGTGATAATGGAATTGCGGCAATGAGCGAGATCGCTTATGGAAAAGAAAATGGGATGACGATCGTTGTGACAGATCACCATGAAGTTCCGTATCTGGAAGAAAATGGGAAGAAAAAGTATCTCCTGCCACCGGCGGATGCAGTGGTCGATCCGCACAGAGCAGACTGTGAGTATCCATTTAAAGGGCTGTGCGGCGCAGCTGTAGCGTATAAGCTGGTTGAGGTTTTGTACAGAGTGTCTGGAAAGTCAGAGCAGGAGGTAGAACATCTGCAGGATAACCTGATGGAAAATGTTGCGATCGCCACGATCGGGGATGTGATGGATCTGGTTGGAGAGAATCGAGTCTTTGTGAAAAAAGGACTTGAGCTTCTGAAGACAACGAAGAATGAAGGGCTTCACGCCTTGATGCAATGTACCGGGGTAGATACAGCGAACCTGAATACTTATCATATCGGCTTTGTGCTCGGACCGTGCATCAATGCCGGTGGAAGACTGGATACAGCCAAGCGTGCACTGGAACTCCTTAATGCATCAAACCGGAGAGAGGCAGTGACACTGGCAGCAGATCTGAAAGAATTAAATGACAGTCGGAAAGAAATGACCGAAGAAGGTGTAGAAGAAGCTGTCCGGCAGATTGAATCAAGTTCCTGGAAGGACGACCAGGTGCTGGTCGTGTATCTTCCAGAGTGTCATGAAAGTATCGCCGGAATTATTGCGGGAAGGATCAAGGAACGTTATTATCGTCCGACCTTTGTACTGACAAGGGGAGAGACAGGAGTAAAAGGCTCCGGACGGTCGATCGAAGCATATGATATGTTTGCAGAAATGAGCCGCTGCAGGGAATTATTTACGAAGTTTGGAGGACATAAGCTGGCAGCAGGACTTTCCTTAGAAGAGGAAAATGTCGAAGTTTTTCGGAAACGGATCAATGAACTTGCAGATCTGACAGAAGACGATCTTCAGATGAAGGTGTCGATCGACATGCGGCTTCCATTTCCATATATTAATGAAGAGCTGATCCATGAACTTAAGATATTGGAGCCTTTTGGAAAAGGCAACGGGAAACCGTTATTTGCAGAAAGTAAACTGCGTGTAATCCAGCCAAGGATCTTCGGAAAGAACCGGAATGTGCTGAAATGCAGACTGGAGGACCAGCAGGGAAATCAGATGGAAGCAGTTTATTTCGGAGAAGTGGAAGACTGTCTGCAGCAGATGGAAAAGAAGCAGATTATGTCTTTTACATACTATCCATCCATCAATGAGTACATGGGACGAAGAACAATTCAGCTTACAATTGTCAATTATCAGTAGATAATATCGAAAAAACCGTACAAATTGCTTAAAATGCAGAAGAATGGGAAGTTCTTATTTGAAAAAGGAAAAAATAGTGATATACTAAATCATATTAATTGTTCAGAACTAAGGATGAATGAAGGGGGAAGACGATATGGCAGGCACTCGGGAATATGAAGATCTGAATAAAAATCTGGAGATGGTGGACGGACATGCAGTAAAAGCACCAGAGGATTATCAGGATCCGGAGGAGTTATATCAGGCCTTAATAGCTCGTGTGCGTAAGTATCATCCTTCTGCGGATATTACGATGATTGAGAAGGCCTATCAGATAGGCAAAGAAGCGCATAAGGACCAGTTTCGTAAATCCGGAGAACCTTATATCATCCATCCACTCTGGGTGGCAATCATACTTGCAGATCTCGAGATGGATAAAGAGACGATCGTGGCAGGAATGCTTCATGACGTGGTAGAAGATACGACAATGACACTCGACGAGATCTCAACAGAGTTCGGCGAAGAGGTGGCACTTCTTGTAGACGGCGTTACCAAGCTGGGACAGTTGAACTATTCCAAGGACAAGCTGGAGGCCCAGGCAGAGAATTTGAGAAAGATGTTCCTTGCCATGGCGAAGGATATCCGTGTCATCATTGTAAAACTTGCAGACCGTCTGCATAATATGCGTACGATGGAGTTTATGACACCGGCGAAGCAGAAAGAGAAATCAAGAGAGACGATGGATATCTACGCTCCAATCGCCCAGCGTCTCGGTATTTCCAAGATCAAGACAGAACTTGATGATCTTTCTCTGAAATATTACCAGCCGGAAGTTTATAATCAGCTGGTGCATGATCTGAATGCACGCAAGACAGAGCGTGAAGAATTTGTGCAGCAGATCGTTGCAGAAGTATCAAAGCATATGAAGAATGCTGATATTGAAGCGAAAGTATACGGACGTGTAAAACATTTCTTCAGTATTTATAAGAAGATGGTGAATCAGAACAAGACACTGGATCAGGTGTATGACCTGTTCGCTGTCCGCATTATCGTAGATTCAGTGAAGGACTGTTACGCAGCACTCGGTGTGATCCATGAGATGTATACGCCGATTCCGGGGCGCTTTAAAGATTATATTGCTATGCCAAAGGCAAATATGTACCAGTCCCTGCACACAACGCTGATCGGACCGTCCGGACAGCCGTTCGAGATCCAGATCCGTACAGAAGAGATGCATAAGACAGCTGAATACGGTATCGCAGCACACTGGAAATATAAAGAGACAGGCGGAAGCAACACGAAAGGATTGAACACGCAGGAAGAGAAGCTGAACTGGCTGCGTCAGATCCTGGAATGGCAGAGAGACATGTCTGATAACCGTGAGTTTTTAAGCCTGCTGAAAGGTGACCTGGATCTGTTCCAGGAAGATGTATACTGCTTTACACCGAACGGGGATGTGAAGAACCTTCCGAATGGCTCCACACCGGTTGACTTTGCCTATGCGATCCACAGTGCAGTCGGCAATAAGATGGTCGGCGCCAGAGTGAACGGTAAGCTTGTAAACATCGATTATAAGATCCAGAACGGAGACCGGATTGAGATCCTTACATCTCAGAACTCCAAGGGACCGAGCCGTGACTGGTTGAATATCGTCAAGAGTACACAGGCAAAGAGTAAGATCAATTCCTGGTTTAAAAAAGAATTTAAAGAAGATAATATTATCCGCGGAAAAGATCTGATCAGCGCTTACTGTAAGAGCAAGGGGATTAACCTGCCGGATGTGCTTAAACCGAAATATCAGCAGATCGTTCAGAAAAAGTACGGATTCCGTGATTGGGATGCAGTACTTGCAGCAATTGGACACGGCGGACTGAAAGAAGGGCAGGTTGTAAACCGTCTGCTCGAAGAGTATGAGAAAGAGCATAAGAAAGAGATCACAGACGAAAATATTTTAGAGAAGATTTCAGAAGCAAATAAACAGAGAGTACACATTGCCAAATCAAAGAGTGGAATCGTAGTGAAAGGAATCAATGATATGGCAGTACGTTTCTCAAAGTGCTGTAACCCGGTACCGGGAGATGAAATCGTCGGTTTTGTGACAAGAGGACGCGGAATGTCGATCCACAGAACAGATTGTATCAACATTATCAATCTGTCTGATGTGGAAAGATCCCGTTTGATCACAGCAGAGTGGGAAGAAAATGATCAGGATGAAGGCGGTCAGTATCTTGCAGAACTGAAGATATTTGCAGATGACAGAAGAGGTCTTCTGCTGGATGTATCAAAGGTATTTACCGAAGAGAAGATTGATGTGAAGTCCATGAATACCCGAACGAGCAAGAAGGGTACAGCGACAATGGAGATGGGATTTGTCGTACACGGAAGAGAAGAATTGAATCGTGTGATCGGAAAGCTCAGACAGATTGAAAATGTAATTGATATTGAGAGAACAACAGGCTGATCAAGGAAAAGTCGATGGAGGGAAAAGAATGAAGGTTGAAAGTATTGTACTTGGGTCTATTGGAACGAATTGCTACATTGTAACTAATGAAGAGACAAAGGAATGTTTTGCCGTAGATATGGCAGAATGTCCGCAGGAATATGTCAATTATATCAAGAACAATGGACTAGAAATGAAAGCATTGTTTCTGACGCATGGACATTTCGATCACATCATGGGAATTGATGATTTCCTCAAAGCCTTTCCTGTGCCGGTTTACGCAGGCGAAGACGAACTTCCTGTAATCGAAGATGACCGCCTGAATGTATCTTCTATGTACGGACCGAAATACGCATTCCACGGAGCAAAGCCGGTGAAAGACGGCCAGGTGATCGAATGCGCAGGGATTGAAGTTGATGTACTTCATACACCGGGACATACAGTAGGAGGATGCTGCTATTACCTTCCAAAAGAACACAGACTGTTCAGCGGAGATACACTGTTTTGTGCTTCCATCGGAAGAACAGACCTCCCAACAGGAAGCAGTAGCCAGCTGGTTCGCTCTGTGAAGGAGAAGATCATGATACTTCCGGAAGATACAAAGATCTATCCGGGACATATGGAAGAGACATCAGTTCAGTTTGAGAAGGAGCATAATCCATTCATATGATAAAGATAGAAAGTAAGAAGAACAAATTTACTTATAATGTATATCATGTCACGAAAGCATTTTATCCGAAAGAGCATATCGTGCAGACAGTAGATGAGAAGCAAGAACCACTGGTGAAGATACATTTGCCGGAAGGGACTTGCTTTTCCCTTGCACCGGAAGAATGCGTGCAGACAGAAGATGTGCAGGAAGAGAAACGCAATGTAACGAAGAAAGTCTATCAGTTTCTCTCAAAGCAGACAGGACAGGAACTTGCCTGGGGCATGCTGACCGGAGTCCGTCCGACAAAACTTGTAATGCAGAAAATCGATCAGGGAATGACAAAAGAAGAAATCTTTGAATTTCTAAAAGAACAATATTGTGTTGGTGATAAAAAAGCACAGATCGCTTATGAAATTGCCTGCCGTGAGAAGGCACTTCTTGATCAGTTGGACTGCAAGAATGGCTATAGCCTGTATGCAGGAATTCCATTCTGTCCAAGCATCTGTTCCTACTGTTCCTTCAGCTCTTCACCAATTGCTGAGTGGAAAGATCAGGTCGATCGTTACCTCGATGCGATGATCAAAGAATTGAAAGCTACCGCAAAGCTGATGCAGGGAAAGACACTGGATACCGTATATATCGGCGGCGGAACACCGACGACACTCGAGGCAGATCAGCTTGACCGACTGCTCGGTACAATCCGGGAGAATTTTGACTTAGAACATGTGCTTGAGTTTACAGTTGAAGCCGGAAGACCAGACAGTATCACACGAGAAAAACTTGAGGTAATCCGCAAATATCCGGTAACCCGCATCTCTGTCAACCCACAGACAATGCAGCAGAAGACACTGGATCTTGTCGGAAGAAAGCATACGGTAGAAGATGTAGAACAAATCTTCCACCTCGCACGTGAGCTTGGATTTGATAATATCAATATGGATCTGATCGCCGGACTTCCGGGAGAAGATGCGGCAGATATGCAGGATACACTTGAGAAGATCGAGAAGCTTCATCCGGATAGCCTGACAGTACACGCACTCGCGATTAAACGTGCTGCGAAGTTTGGCCAGGAAGGAAGAACAATGGATCCGGGAACAGAGATCACACAGATGGTCGAGGCGGCAGCAGCGTCAGCAGAACGCATGGGGCTTGTGCCATATTACCTGTATCGCCAGAAGAACATTGCCGGAAACTTCGAGAATGTCGGTTATGCAGAGCAGGACAAGGCTGGGGTGTATAACATCTTGATCATGGAAGAACGCCAGACAATTATTGCCTGCGGTGCCGGCTCTACGACAAAGCTTGTTTTGCCGGAGAAAATCAAGACAAGCAGTGGCAAAGAAACAAATCTGATCCGTGTAGAAAATGTGAAGAATATTACAGAGTATATTGACCGTATTGATGAGATGATAGAACGAAAAAAAGCACTTTTTGAGAAATAGAAAAATTAAAAAGAATATCAGGAAAACGCAAAGAAAGGACGGTTCCACCGGGAGGTGGGCCGTCCTTTCTTTGTATTCTACTTGCTGAACAGGAAATGTTTTTTCAGATATATTTTCTTTCAGAACGTATTTCGTAGAGTACATTACTCTACGAAATACGCTTTTTCTTCAAATTGTTTCAAATCTTAGTATAATTATCATGTATAGTCTACTCTTTTCAAATATTTCTGTCAATGCATATACGTTCATTTTATATATTTATACAATCTCTTAGCAAAAAAAGTCGAAAAATAGACACTTTCGTCATTTTAATCTCCTTTTTTGGATGGTTTTTATCTATTCGCCGTCAAATTTATGGTCAATTGTCAGTCAATTTACAAGCTACCAGATCTGAAAATCAAAAATATTTATTTCATTTTATCTATTCCACTTCACACATTTACAAACACATGTTTTTAAAAATCAATCCTAATTATAAATTTTACAGCATTTATTTACCGTCAAATTTTGGGTCAGACGTCTGAAATCTCTTGGTTTTCAAGGTTTTTCATAAAAATTTCGTAGAGTAATCTACTCTACGAAATTTCTTGTAAAAAGGATGAAGGCTTATGGGAAGAAGACCAAAAGATTTGTCAGGTCAAAAGTTTGGCATGTTGACAGTTAAGGATATGACAAAAAAAAGAGATGGTAGAGGTTCAGTCTATTGGCATTGTGTATGTGATTGTGGGAATGAAGTTGATGTACCAGCGGCAAGACTTATACAAGGAACATGTCATAGTTGTGGTTGTTTGCAGAAAAAAAATCGTCAAGAGATTGCAAAAAGACGACATTTTGTGGACGGAACCTGTGTTGAAGTGCTGGAAAAGAGAAAAAGCAGAAGAGATAACAAGAGTGGCTTAAGAGGCGTGTTTAAGATGAAGAATTGCGACAAGTATCGTGTGGATATTGGTTTCAAGGGGAAGCGTTATTATGTTGGACTTTTTGATAATTATGACGAAGCAGTACAAGCAAGACTCGCAGCGGAGAACCTGATTCACAATGGTTTCATTCAGAAATGGAAGGAATGGAATGAGAAGAAAAAGGAGGATCCGGAGTGGGGAAAGAAGCATCCGTTTGTGTTTGATGTAAAGAAAGAGGATGGGGAGATTAGGATAAATGTGTGAGATGAGTGGGGGCAAATTATCAGTTTCAATGTTTGGTCAGAAGAGGTTAAGCAGAGAAGGCGGAATTGAAATTGTTGTTAAGGAACTTTGTACTAGAATGGTGAAGAACGGATGCAATATCACTTGCTATAATCGATCAGGGCATCATATAAGTGGTGCAGAATATGATGAGAAAATAGAATATGATAAAATTTGTCAGAAATATGTGCCAACTATTGAGAAAAAAGGGCTTGCAGCTGTTAGTTCATCTTTTTTTGCTGCTCTTTATAGTGCATTTGGAAAATACGATGTTGTACATATTCATGCCGAAGGTCCAGCTTTTTTTTCATGGTTACCGAAGATATTTGGAAAAAAAGTGATAGTTACAATTCATGGTATTGATTGGCAAAGAGAAAAATGGAAATCAGGCTTCGGGTCTAAGTTTATTAGACAAGGTGAAAAAAATGCAGTGAAATACGCAGATGAAATTATTGTTCTAAGTAAAGGGGTACAGGAATATTTCAAAGATGAATATGGGAGAGAAACTAAATTTATTCCAAATGGTGTGAATCGACCTCGAAGTCAGAAAGCAGAATTAATTACAAATAAATACGGGCTGACTAAAGATTCATATATTCTGTTTCTAGGTCGATTAGTACCAGAAAAAGGAATTCGATATTTGGTTGAAGCTTATAAAAATATCAAGACGGATAAGAAACTTGTTATTGCAGGAGGGGGTAGTGATACAGATTCTTTTATAAAAGAATTGCAAAGTTTGGCAAAAGATGATGACAGAATTCTTTTTACAGGATTTGTTCAAGGACAGATATTAGATGAACTATATAGTAATGCCTACATTTATACATTACCTTCAGATTTAGAGGGAATGCCTTTGAGTCTTTTGGAAGCAATGAGTTATGGAAATTGCTGTTTGGTTTCTAACATTCCGGAGTGTGCAGAGGTTGTGGAGGATAAAGCTCTAATATTTGAAAAATCGAATGTACAGGATTTACAGAATAAATTACAAGAAGCTTGTGACTGTGTCGAAAAAGTAATGGAACTAAAACAACAAGCAGCAGATTATATTTGTAAAAAATATAATTGGGATGATGTTGTGAAAGAAACAATGAAGTTGTACAGGAGAAAGAGATAGATGAAAGTACTATTAATAAATAAATTTTTGTATCCGAATGGTGGATCAGAAACTTATATATTTAAACTGGGTGAGGTACTAGAACAGCATGGGCATGAGGTTCAATATTTTGGCATGGAGCACAAAGGTCGTTGCGTAAGCAACCGGGTTAATGCTTATACATCCGATATGGATTTCCATGGAGGAAATAAATTTAGTAAATTAGCTTACCCAATTAAAACAATTTATAGTCAAGAGGCAAGGGTTCAACTAAGAAAAGTTTTGGATGATTTTCAGCCAGATGTTTGTCATTTGAATAATTTTAATTACCAATTGACACCATCTATGATTTTGGAAATCGTAAAGTGGCGTAAAGAGAGTGGGAATAAATGTAAAATTATCTATACGGCACATGACTATCAACTAGTTTGTCCAAATCACATGTTGAACAATCCTAATACGCATAAAAATTGTGAGAAATGTCTGGGCGGTCATTTCTTGAATTGCATAAAAGGAAAATGCATTCATGGATCTACCGCAAAATCTGCTGTTGGTATGATGGAAGCAGAATTCTGGAAAATAAAAGGTACTTACCAATATATTGACACGATGATTTGTTGCTCTGAGTTTATGAAGAGTAAAATGGATAGTAATCCATTATTTGCGACTAAAACCGTGGCAATGCACAATTTTATTGATAAAGTAGAGTGGAAAGAAGTAAAGAAAAAAGATTATGTACTTTATTTTGGCCGTTTTTCAGAGGAAAAGGGTATTGCAACTCTTATCAACGTTTGTAAACAATTACCAAATGTGCAGTTTATTTTTGCTGGTACAGGACCATTAGAAGATATGGTAGATGGTGTTGAAAATATCAAAAATGTTGGATTTCAGAAGGGAGAGTCGTTGGAAAAACTTATTCGTGAGGCTAGGTTCTCTGTTTATCCATCTGAGTGGTATGAGAACTGTCCGTTTTCTGTAATGGAATCTCAGATGTATGGTACACCGGTTTTAGGAGCAAAAATAGGTGGGATTCCAGAATTGATTTGTGTTGGTAAAACAGGTGAGTTATTTGAAAGTGCTAACGAAGCTGAATTGCAAAAGAAGATTCAAAACCTTTGGAACAACAAGGCTTTGTGCGAAGAATACAGTAGAAATTGTAAAAATAGTCCTTTTGAAACTATTGATGAATATTATAAGAAAATCAAGTATATTTATGAGGATTGAAGATGAATATTAAGAGAAAACTAACAATCGTCAAATTGTATTGGTTGTCGTTGGTTGGGAAAAATCATAAAAAGGCGGAGACACTAAGGAAATCAAAATTATTTGAGCAATTTGGCGTGACGTGTAAGTTTTTGTCGTGAAATACAAAAAGAGAACTGTC
>OHAD01001355.1_pt1 | contig 23666 bp, 18 predicted proteins | sample 1577011 | NCBI WGS metagenome assembly OHAD01 (sample SAMEA3541510, study PRJEB24748) | human gut metagenome | biome: human gut; feature: human-associated habitat; material: faeces | place: China | collected 2012 | reverse complement strand
CGGAGGCAATGATGATGCGGATGCCGCGCGCAGTAAGGTCCGCCAGGGCCTGGCGCGTGTTTTCCCGGATTTTATCCGCCAGGGAGAAGGCTCCCGCCGCCTGGCCGTCCACCGCGGCAAAGACGGTAACGCGGCCCTGTCTCCGCTGTTCTTCCACCCACGGAGCCAGGGAGGAGATGTCTACGCCCCGCTTCTGCATCATGTCTGCGGTGCCTACGCAAACCTTGCTGCCCTGGAAAGTCCCGGCCACGCCGCCGCCCGGGAAGGACTGGAAGTCCTCAATGGGCGACAGGGTGAGCTTTTCCTCCGCCGCCTTCTGGAGGAAGGCGCGCGCGATGGGGTGTTCGCTGTTCTGCTCCAGAGAGGCGCACCGGGCCAGTAGCGCGTCCATATTCACGTTGTTCCCCGTGGTTACGTTGACCAGGGATGGCCTGCCTTCCGTGAGGGTGCCTGTCTTGTCCGAGCAGATGACCCCGGCGCAGCCCAGAGTCTCCACAGCGGGCAGCTTTTTCACGATAGCGCCCCGCCTGGCCATGCGGCCTACCCCCAGAGCCAGCACAATGGTAACAATGGCGGGCAGGCCCTCCGGGATGGCGGCCACCGCCAGGGAGACGGCGGTGAGGAACATATCCAGCATCTTTTTCCCCTGGAGGAGCCCCAACCCAAACATCACCGCGCACACGCACAGGCACAGAAAGGACAGCTTTTGGGAAATTTCTGCCATCCGGGCCTGGAGGGGGGTGGTGCCCTCCTCCTGGTCGGAGAGCATCCCGGCGATATGGCCCATCTGGCTGTCTTCGCCGGTGGCGCAGACCACCGCCGTGCCCCTGCCGGCGGTGACCAGGGTGCCGGAGAGGACCATGTTGACCCAGTCACCCAGAGGGGCGTCGGGGGCAAGAATGAGGTCCGGGTCCTTTTCCACCGGGGCGGACTCGCCGGTCATGGTGCTCTCGTCGGTTTGCAGGCGGCTGGAGGACAGGAGCCGGGCATCGGCAGGGACAAGGTCCCCGGCTTCTAAGTAGATAATGTCCCCCGGAACCAGGTCGCTGGCCTGGACCCGGGTTTGGCGGCCGTCCCGCAGAGCCTGAGCCATGGGGGAGGAGAGCTTCTGCAACTCCTCCAGGGCCTGTTGGGCCCGGTCCTCCTGGGAGATGGACAGGACGCTGTTGACCACCACAATGACCAGAATAATGGCCCCGTCCAGCCAGTCCTTTCCGCCGCTCACCGCCAGAGACAGCCCTGCCGCTGCCAGCAGCACCACGATCATGGGGTCGGTGACCTGAGCCAGCACCCGGGCCAGAAGGCTGGCCTGTTTGGGGGCGGGGAGCTCATTGGGACCGTAGCGGTCCAGGCGGTCCTTGGCCTGCTTGGCGGTAAGGCCCTGGGGCCGGGCGTCCAATTCCTCTAACAGATGGTCTGTGGGTATACTGTGCCAGTTGTTCATGGTTGTCTCGCTCCTTCCTTGTTCTGCCAGTATAGACCATGGCCTGTCCATATTTTAGGGAATTGGGGAGGGGAGGAAATTTATTCCTTTTTTAAGCGGGGGAGAGTCCGCCCTGGTGGGCGGGTTCCTTTTTGTTTGCCCAAAAAGGAACCAAAAATGCCCCGGGGGTTGCGTTCCGATGAACACCTCGCCGAAGGCGGGTGTTCATAGTCTCTTACCCCCGGACCCCCGGCTACGGGGGACGTCCTCTTGGGGGTATGGTTGTGCCTTCCCGGCGGGCCTAAGACAAGATCCTCTGTCCTTCTTGCCTCGGGGACACAGGCCCCTACCTGGGCAGAAATTAAGAACGATTTGCGCTGTACAGACACCGCCTACCTTGGCAGAGCCGTGGCAGCTGGTCCGCCCAGCCACCGCCGCACCCAACAGGAAGGCAGGCACCAGGCGGTGTCATTCAGAGGTGCAATGCCAACAAATTTGGATGGAAGTAGGCCCCAGTGGGCCGAGAGTAGGAGGGGAACAGATCTTGATTTTGCCCGCCGGAAATAACTGCCGGACCGAAGTGCCCCGCTTTCGTAGAAGGGGTCCGGGGATAAGCTGACTGTGAGCACCACCGTAGGTAGGTGCTCACCGGAGGCGATCCCCGGCGGCGTTTTGCCTACTTTGCCGCCGTGGGCAAAGTAGGACGCCCCCGCAGGGCGGAACTCTCCAAGTAAAAAAGTGGGAGCGACGTGTTTCGTCACTCCCACAAGAGAAATATTCAGGAAGGATTAAGAGGCACTGGAGCTGCCGCTGGAACTACCGCTGGAGCTGCTGCTGGAATCCCCGGAGCTCTCCTCCTGCGCGGCAGTCACCTCCGCCTGCACCGCGGTGCGCAGGGCGGTGAGCTGGGTGTAGAAGGCGGCGGGATCGATCTTCTTGTACTCGTCGTTGGTCTCCACAGGGAACTGCTCCAGCCAGCCCTGCTGCCGCTGGCTCATGAGATAGGAGACGTACTGATCCCGGTAGTCGGCGGCCTGGATGGGCAGGCGGAGAATGATGTGATAGCCGTAGGTGCTCTCCACAATGCCGCTGATCTCGCCGGGCTGGAGGGCCAGGGCGGCCTCCTCAAAGGCGGCTACCATCTGGCCGGACTTGGCCTCGTAGCCCTCGGGGCTGTTCACGTTGCCGGAGGAGTCGGTGTCCTCGCTGTACTCCTTCATCAGCTCATCAAACAGGGCTTCCTTGTCGCTGGCGGCCTGGAGCTGGGCGAGAATGTCCTCGGCGGTGGCTTTCTTCTGGGCCACGGTGGCGTCGTCCAGCGGCTCGTACTCGCCGGTGGCCTTGCCGTCCGCGTCCTTGATGGGCTTGCTGGTGTCCACGGTCTTGAGCAGGATGTGCTTGGCCTTGTAGGCGATCTGCAGGTTGTCGGAGACATAGGTAAGGATGTCCTCATCCTTGGGGGCGTCGGGAGCGCCGTCGCCGTAGTAGCGGTTCATCAGCTGGGTGTTCAGGTCGCCGGCCTGCATCATGCGGGTGTACAGGTCCCGGGTGAGGGCGCTGGACCAGAGCATGTGATCTACCATGGCATCGCCCCCGGCCTGCTGGGCAAAGCTGTCTATGGCCTGCTGGATGGTCTGAGCGGACTCGTCAGAGACAGACAGTCCCTCCTGCTGGGCGATGACAGGGACCAGAGCGTACAGAGCGGCGGTCTGCAGGGCGTTGTTCAAAAAGCCCTCCGCCATGGTGGAGCCGTCCTCCATCTCGGTGTCCCAGGGCAGGTCAGAGGCGCTCATGCCCATCATGGCGTAGTACTGAGCGGTGCCGTCCACGGTGGCGGCCAGCCAGTAGAGCAGGCTGTCGGCGGTGATCTCCGTGTCGCCCACCGTGGCCACCACGGTGTCGCCGGAGAGACCGGCGGTGGACAGGAAGGGGTCGGTCACGGAGGAGAGGTCCATGGCCTGGACCTGGGAGGAGCTGCCGTCGCTGGAGCTGCTGGAGCTGCCGCCCTTTGCACCGCAGCCGGTGAAGGCGGTGAGGGCCAGAACAAGAGACAGGGAGAGGGCTCCCAGACGTTTCAAGGTAGGCATGGTACAGATCCTTTCTTATTTCACGATGATTTCAGACTAAATTAAGCTTGGGTCAGACCATCATAGCACAAACCGGGCATTAGGGCAAGCAAAGTCTCAGCCCAGAGCGGAAAAGGCGGAGATGAGAGCCTGGGCGGTGCGCAGGGGCTCGTCGCCGCTGCGCAGGCGCAGGGTAAAGCGGGGTACGTCTCCGGGGATGAGGAGCAGCCGGTCCTTGAACTTGGGGTCGGCACACAGGGCGGAGAATTGCTCCAGATTGAACTGGTCCAGGGTAAAGACCAGCTGGCCCTTCTTCTGGGCGATGTCAGTGACCCCGGCCTGGGAGGCGGCGGCGCGGAGCAATGCCACCGAGATGAGGTTGTTCACCGTGCGGGGCGGCTCACCGTAGCGGTCGATGAGCTCATCCACCAGATCGTCGGCCTCGCTCTCGTCCCGGATGGCGGCGATGCGGCGGTAGAGGTCCATGCGCTGTTCGGGGGAGGGAACATACCGGTCGGGGATGGAGGCGGCCACGCTGAGGTCGGCGGAGCACTCGGTGCGCTTGGGGGGCGTCTGGCCCTGCTCGGTCAAAACGGCCTCCTCCAGCAGCTTCAGGTACATATCGTAGCCCACGGAGAGCATAAAGCCGCTCTGCTCGGGGCCCAGCACGTTGCCCGCGCCCCGGATCTCCAGGTCCCGCATGGCGATTTTGAAGCCGGAGCCAAACTCGGCAAACTCCCGGATGGCGGCCAGGCGTTTGGCGGCCACCTCGGTGAGCACTTTGCCCCGGCGGTAGGTGAGGTAGGCATAGGCCCGGCGGTTGGAGCGGCCCACACGGCCGCGGAGCTGGTGGAGCTGGGCCAGTCCCAGGTGGTCGGCGTCCTCGATGATGAGGGTGTTGGCGTTGGGCAGGTCGATGCCGGTTTCGATGATGGTGGTGCACACCAGCACGTTGAGCTCCCCGTCGGTCATGCGGCTCATCACGTCGTCAATGGCCTCCTGGCTCATCTTGCCGTGGGCCACGCCCACCGCCGCCGTCTCGCCCAGCATCTGCTGGATGCGGGCAGCGGTGCGGTCGATGGTCTCCACCCGGTTGTGGAGGTAATATACCTGGCCGCCGCGCTCCAGCTCCCGGCGCATGGCGTCGGCCACCACCGGCCAGTTGTGCTCCAGCACATAGGTCTGCACCGGCAGGCGGTCAGCGGGGGGCTCCTCCAGGGTGGACATGTCCCGGATGCCCGACATAGCCATGTTCAGGGTACGGGGGATGGGGGTGGCGGAGAGGGTGAGGACATCCACCTGGCGGAAGGTCTCCTTCAGCTTCTCCTTGTGCTGCACACCGAAGCGCTGCTCCTCGTCCACCACCAGCAGGCCTAAGTCTTTAAACTTCACGTCCTTGTTAAAGAGGCGGTGGGTGCCGATGAGAATGTCCACCCCGCCGTTTTCTACCTTCCGTAAGGTCTCCTTCATCTGGGTGGGAGTGCGGAAGCGGGAGACCACGTCGATGTTTACCGGGTACTTCTGGAAGCGGCGCAGGGCGTTGAGGTAGTGCTGCCGGGCCAGGACGGTGGTGGGCACCAGCACCGCGGCCTGCTTGCCGTCCAGCACGCACTTCATCATGGCCCGGAAGGCCACCTCGGTCTTGCCGTAGCCCACGTCGCCGCACAGCAGCCGGTCCATGGGTACGGGAGACTCCATATCCTTTTTAATTTCCTGGATACACCGCAGCTGGTCGTCGGTCTCGGTGTACTCAAACTGCTCCTCAAACTCCCGCTGCCAGGGGGAGTCGGGGGAGAAGGCGTAACCTGGCTGGCGCTGGCGCTGGGCGTAGAGCTCGATAAGCCCCTTGGCCAGGTCCTGCACCGCCTTTTTTGCCCGGGTCTTGGCCCGTTCCCAGTCGGTGCCCCCCAGCTTGGAGAGTTTTTTCGTCTCCTGGGCGTCCTCGCCGCCGCCAATATACTTGGAAATGAGGTCCAGCTGGGTGGCGGGGACGTAGAGCACGTCGGAGCCGGCGTAGGCGATCTTCACATAGTCCTTTTCAATGCCGTCGGCGGGCATCTTCACCATGCCCACGTAGCGGCCCACGCCGTGGTGCTCGTGGACCACCAGGTCGCCGGGGGAGAGGTCGGCATAGGATTTGAGCTTCTGGCGGTTGGTGGTCTCTTTTTTTTGCCGGGGCCGCTTTTGGGGGGCGGCCTGGCCCTCGGTGATGACGGCCAGCTTCAGGTCGGGGTATTCCATACCGCCGGACAGGCCGCCCACGGTGAGCATGATCTGTCCCGGCTTGGGCAGGGTCTTGGGAGAGAACTCCACCCCGGAGTTCACCTTCTGCTCCCGCAGAAGGGTCTGAAGGTTCAGCGCCCGCTGCTCCGAGGACACCAGCACCAGTACCCCGAACCCGGCAGACTGGTAGTGGCTTAAATCCTGCACTGCCGTCTCCAGGCTGGCTCCGAAGGAGGGGAGCTGCTTGGCCATCAGGGACAGCACACACCGGGGGGGCGTGGGGTAGGTGGAGAGGGTAAAGGAGTCCAGATAGGCCACCGGCCAGTTCTCCAGCACCTGGTTGAGCTGGGCAAAGGAGCGGGACAGGTCGCCGCAGCTGCCGTCCAGCTCGCCACGCTCCAGCAGGGTCTTTACATCCTCCTCCATCTGCCACTGGTAGGTTTTGGCCCGCTCGGCCACCCGGCTGCTCTCGGAGAAGAGAACGCAGGCGTCCAGGGGCAGGTAGTCGGCGGCGGTGGCCAGGGTGGGGTAGATGAGGGGGAGGTAGCGGTCCACAGCGGGGAGGGAGCGGCCCTGCTCCAGGGCCTCCCGGTCGGCCTCCAGGGTGGCTTTCAGCTCCTTGTGGCCGTCCTTCTCCGCTTTGGCGATGCGTTTGTCCAGCAGAGCCAGCAGGCCGCCCAGACCCCCGGGGGCCAGCTGGGGTAGCGTTTCCGCGCCGGGCAGGAGGACCGCCCGGTCCAGATTCTCCGTGCGCCGCTGGGTGGCCGGGTCGAAGGAGCCCATGGCGTCCACCTCGTCACCCCAGAACTCGGCCCGGACCGGGGCGTCCATGGCGGGGGAGAACACGTCCAGGATGCCGCCTCGCAGGGCAAACTGGCCGGGACCCTCCACCTGCTGGCAGCGGGTATAGCCGGCGGCAGTGAGACAAGCGGCCAGGTCGTTGAGATTGATCTGCTGACCGGTGGCCAGTTCCAGGGTGGCCTGTTTGAGGACATCAGGAGGCAGGGTGCGCTGCTGGAGGGCCTCCACCGAGGCCACCAGGCAGGGCAGTTCGCCCTCCGACAGAGCCCACAGCAGCTTCAGTCGCCGGTGCTCCCACTGGTGGGAGACGGTGGCGGCGTTGTGGAAGGTAAACTGCCGGGCGGTGAGCACCGGCACACTCTGGCCGGTGAAGAAGGCCAGGTCCCGGGCCATGCGTTCGCACTCGCTTTCATCGGCGCACACCACTACCACCGGCCGCTCCGAGGCCGCGCCCAGGGCGGCGGCAAAGTGGGCCCGGTGTACCGCACCCAGGCCGGACACCGCCGCCGGGGACTGTCCCCCGTCCAACGCGGCCAGCAGCTGCTGGAATTCCGGCAGGTTTTGTAAAACAGAACGTAATATATTCAAAGCAAATCACTCCTAGTGACCTTATATTCCATAATATGGAAGTTATAGACGCGCCAATGCCCCCGTTTCCAGACAGAGACGGGGGGTGGTACGATTTTGCGCCCGGGGAGACTTGCCTCAAACGTCTGCCGGGGCGGGGTTTTTTGAAAGGATACCCCTATTTTACCCCAGAGAAAGGGGGTGTTACAAGGGAAATTTCGCTGCAGGCGCAGCAAAAAAGCATCCGTACTCCGAATGCTTTTTTTGCGTATGAAAAAGTTGTGAGTTGTGCGGTTATCCCTGGAGCAGGCGGCGCAGCAGGGGGATCCTGGACACGCAGGCGGCAAACAGGAAGGAGAGCAGGGCGGTCAGCACGCCCTGCAAAACCAGAGCGGCAGCCAGAGGCAGAGCGTCAGGCTGCAGATGGGTGATGACGTCCAGCACCAGAGGGTGGACCCAGTACACACCAAAGACCACCTGGGCGCACAGGCGCAGGGGCTTTTGGGCCGGGCGCAGCGCCTGGGCATGGCAGGAAAAGAAGGTGCGCACCCACACGAACAGGGCGGCGGCAATGAGATAGTGGGGGAAGGCGTAGCCGCTTTCAAAGGGGAGATAGCTCTGTTCCGGGCGGGCGTAGAGCAGATTCCCCACCAAATGCACGGCGTATCCTGCCACGCCGCCCAGATAGACCAAAAGCCGGGTCCGGCGGCTCAGCTCCTGCCGCCCCAGCAGCCAGCCCAACAGGACATACCCCACCAGTCCCTCCAGCATAGGGCCGAACAGCACAACCTGGAAGGGGAGGATTTGATTGAGGGCTGGACGGAGGGTGGAGGAGAACAGAATGATGCCAAACAGAAGCAGAATCTGCCGGGGGGTGCAGGTCTCGATCAGCCGCCGCAGGAAGGGGCAGATCAGGTAGATGCCAAGGAGCATGTAGATGTACCACATGTGGTACTTCACGCCCTGGCCCAGAAGAAGCTGCAGAAAGACCGACAGGCTGAGGGGCTGGGAGCCGGTGAGGACGGCCACGGCGAAGTAGATCCCATTCCAAACCACCAGAGGGATCAGCAGCTTAGGCAGCTGCTTTTTGTAAAAGGGCGTGATCTCTCTCGAGCGGGGATCGTCCAGCATCAGGCAGCCGCTGATCATCAAAAATAAAGGCACACCCACCCGCACCAGCGGGTCCAGCACCATGCAGGCAAGCCAGGTGTTGGTTTGCGCCAGAGTGGGGCTGACCATGATGGGGGCAGTCACATGCAGTGCGATAACAAGAAGAATGGCCAGACAGCGTAGGGCGTCCAGATAGGGGATGCGGACCTGGTTTGGAGCGCCGGGTGCCCTGGTGAGGTCGGAGCAATGATCCATGGTGGGTTCCTCCTGTTGCCAGCAGAGTGGACCGTGCCGGTACAGCCGCTGGAGATTTGTCCCTATTTTACCCGGGGCAGAGGGGGATTGCAAGGCAGAGCGGGGGTTTTTAAGCAGATCCTAAGAAAAACAAAAAAGCACGGAAACAAGTTGTTTCCGTGCTTATCTGGTGGACGATACAGGACTTGAACCTGTGACCTCCCGCACGTCAATGCAAAAATTTTATTTTTTCTAATCTTTTTGCGTAGTTTCTAGGCATTTCTATTCCGAACAAATTGCTTTCCAGCACTTTTGAATCGCAGGATTTCCGATGGTTCCGGCTCCGTCTGTGGCTGGTTGTGTGGTCAGTGTGGCAACTGTAACGCTTAAACTCGCAATGATTGTATTATTGATTTTCCACAGAAATGTTAACTTCTTTTGAGACTCTCAAGGAACAGAAGTCTAAAATCTTTACATTCCTAAAGGAAGTTCAGCCACCTTCTTGCTATCTTTACTTTTTCTTGTGTTCCAGTTTACTAGTTTGAAATTACAAAATCCTTTCAATTGCCTCGCCAGCCATACAGTTTTTCTTTTGCTTGACAGAGCATTTCCATGGCGATTTCCTCTATTTTTAGTACGCCGTTATCAAAGATAAAAATCTGCCCAGATAGCAAGAAATTACGCCGTTCGGTCTAACTTCAGCCACCTCAATACCCTAAGTACTGGCAGCAAGTAATTTCCCGATAATAGTAGTCATCTGCCATCCGAATTGAAATACAAACCAATCTTCACCATATGGTTCTTTTATTTTTATAAGTATCTATGCTACTATTTTCAATGCATTTCGACACAGTTGAATCTATGCCAACGTTTTACAAAAGCATTCTATCCGACGTAACGCTTCAGAAAGATCCTCTTCCGAGCAGGTGTAGGCAATACGGATAAAGCCTTCTCCACACTCTCCAAATGCGCTGCCCGGAATGCACACGACTTTTTGTTCTTCTAACAGGCGATTGCAAAAGTCGACACTGCTCAAGCCAAAACCACTGATATCAGCAAAGGCGTAAAATGCGCCTGTCGGCTGATTGCAGTGTATACCGTTGATCTTAGACAGACCGTTTAGCAAGATATCTCGGCGTCGCGCAAAAATTCGGCATAATTCTTTGCATAATTCCGGATGGTCCAGAGCAATTGTACCAGCATATTGACCAGGAGCATTGGCGCAGGCATTAAAATTTTCCTGACATTTAGTCATTCGGTCAACAATTTCTGCAGGCCCTGCTACATATCCGATTCTCCAGCCTGTCATAGCATATGATTTGGAGAAACTATTAATGATCACCGTTCTCTCCTTCATACCAGGAAACGCCGCAATACAAGGTGCTTCTTCTCCGGCATAGAGCAGCGTATTGTATACGTCATCAGATATGACTAAGAGATCGTGTTTCACTGCTAGTTCTGCAATTTTCTGCATCGTCTCCCGCGTCATGACAGATCCCGTGGGGTTATTCGGAGTATTGATCATCAGTGCCTTCGTACGGGGCGTGATACAGTTTTCGATGGTCTCAGGTTGCATTTCAAAATTGTGTGCCAAATCAGTTGGTACCCGAACCGCTATACCGCCGCAGTAAGAAACTTGTGCCACATAGTTCAGCCATTGCGGATCCTGAATCAGGACCTCATCTCCATCATTGAGCAGTACAAGAAATAACAAACTCAGTGCCCCCATACCGCCGTTGGTAACGATAATTTCCGTGTTTGGGTCATAGTGCAGATCTTTTAGGTAAGTCTTTTCAGCAATTGCTTGTCGGAAGGCAAGCATCCCGGCATTGGGTGTGTAGTGTGTAATACCTTTATCAAGGGCTTCCTTACATGCATCACATATCAGTTTCGGGGTTGGCATATCAGGTTCTCCAATACCTAAACTGATAACATCGGACATTTTATTTGCACGGTCAAACATGGCACGGATTGTTCCTTGTTTAAGACCCTTTGCCTTATTGTTGATCCATTTCACAGTAATGACAGGCTCCTTTCTATCTCTGTACCCGTCCACTTCCGTTGCCATTCATTAGTTTTTTGACATCGGAAACTGTAACACGGTTAAAATCTCCCGGAATACTATATTGAAGGTAAATATGCCTTACATCAAAGGGCTTATCGTATTCATATTGCTGATGAAACAGTATTGCCAACGTTTTATTTTTACTATATGAAAAGTTCGTTTTTGACCTATATTGAGAAGACTTCCTTTCGTTCATCCATAACATCAATACGGTGCCCTATGCTGAACAATTTTCCGGGACTTCTGCCCCGACCTCCTTTCTTGCCTGATTTTGTCAGAGAATGTATTCTATACGAACAGGGGCGTCCTGCTCTTCTCCCAACAGATATCGCATATACACCTGCATAACGACAGACATCTCCTCAACACTGACCCACTCATCAGCAGCATGCATGCCACCGCCTCCAGGTCCGAAACAAACTGCTGGTATTCCACATTCTGCTGTCAGATAGTTGTTGTCGCAGACGCCGTCCGCATATCCCACCTGCAGTGTCTTCCCTGTCACTTGGTAATAGAGTTGACGAATCTTTTGAACATCTGGATGTGTTTCTTCCACTACATAGGGTGGATAGAATGGAACTTCTGTTTCAAAAGTAAATTCCGCATGTAAACCAAGGCATTTCACCTGGTTTCGGAGGTCTTCACAAATTGTTTCAGCTGTCTCGCCTGGAACAATATGTTTGTTGATCAGTGCCGTACAGGTGTCAGGTACCACCAATTGGTACTCTTCTCCGCCACCTTTTACTTGAAGCGTGACATAGGGCTGGCTGTCCATAGTGGAGTGGGAATACAGCGGAAGATTCCGCAAAGAGCCCAGTAAGCGGCCCATCTCCTCAACAGCATTAATCCCCTTCTCCGGCTGTGCAGCATGGGCCGACCGCCCATATGCACGAGCACGGATTAAGAGTTTTCCACATGCGCCAATCTGCATAGTGGCAAATTCCGGCTCTGCGGCAATACAAAAATCTGCTGTTGGGTTTATGCCCATGAAACACCTCATCCCTTTGGAGTATGCCTCTTCATCACATACAAAAACAATTTCCAAAGTACCCGAAAACTGTTGCCTGTGTGCGACAACAGCTGCTGCCACCTGTATAATAATGGCAATGCCGGCTTTCATGTCGTTTGCGCCCCGACCAAAGATTTTACCATCCCGTTCCACAGGCTCAAACGGTTCTGTTGTCCAGCCGTCTCCCGGCGCAACTGTATCCATATGCCCGGTCAGCAGAATCCGTCTCCCCGGAAAGGCTCCGTGGATCCGAGCAATCACATTATACCGCCCCTCCTCAACAAGTTGTTTTTCAACATAGTCCGCACCAATTTGTTTCAGTCGGGAAAAAATATGCTGAGAAATTGCCTCCTCTCCGCCTGTAACAGAGGGGATACGGATCAGCGCCTTCAGTTCTTCCTTTACGTCTTCCAAATCCCAGGTCTGCTGTGTCTGCATCTGGTTCTCTCACCTCGTTCATTCAAATATGGATCTTTTCCCCAATAGCCGGATAGGCCTCTCTGCTCTGAGAAATCCCAAGCGTCCCCAACATCTGGGCGTATTGTACCGCCAGCGGCGCAGGATCAAGAACCGGTACCCCCAGCGCCTCGGACAGACGTTCCCCCATTCCTGCCATTCCAAGGCAGGAAAGGACAACACAATGGGCACCATCCTTTTCCACACACAGCCTGCCTGCTTGGTAAAGTGCATTAAACGTGGCATCCATATCCTCCCTCACATCAGAAACCGGAATCCCGATGCTGCGCACGGAGGCCAGCCGGGTCATATCAAACCCCTTCTCATAGACGGCCTCTGTATCACGCGCAATGCAGGTTGGCAGTACAGTCAGTACAGAAAATCTGTATCCCATATCCAAAGCCACCATTTTGGAGAGCTTTCCTGGCCCGATTACAGGAATCTTCACCAGTTCCCGGGCCGCGGCAACCGCCGGGTCACTGCCGCAGTATATGATAATGGCATCGTACCCGTCTTTTTCCGCCTGGGTCACTTTTCGCAGGATATGAGGCCCCGCCAACACCTCGTCATAGGACGACTCAATGCTCTCCGGACCTCCGTCGATGCAATCCACAGAGATCTCCGTATCGGCAGCTGCATATCCCTTCAGCATGATTTCCCGCTCATCCAGCGTTTTACGGGACATCCCGCTGTTTGGAATGATTACTTTTATTTTCATTGCTGTTCTCCATCTGACTATTTTCCAAGGAACAGTTCCACATACTCGTTGGCAAGCATTACTGCATCTGCTACCCGGTTCCGGTTGCGCAGCATTTTGGTGTAGAGCAGCCGATACTCCAGGGTATCCTTTGAAAGTCCGCTGAGTTTGATCATAGGGTAGAGCAGCGGCAGCGGTTTGGAGAGGATCGTACGGCCATAGCTGTCCTGATCATACTTCTCCGCATTGGTATAAAATGCATTTGTGAGGCTGCGGCTCAGGCGCAGCAGTGTGGCGTTCAGTCTTCTAATCTCCTCTTTGGGCAGGTTTGCGGCGTTGGCACGCTTTTCATTTAGAACAGATACATTTTTCGCCAGCCTGGAGATCGACTTTTCAATTCCGCCCAGTTCAATGATATTTTTGCTCTCCCTGCGGATAAATGCCACTTTCTCCCCGATGTCTTCACAGGTTTTCTGGAAGTCGTAGGGCAGCACCTCTGCGTTTACAAGGCCCCAAATAACCCCGGCATCCACTCGGTTGTCTTTCTCCAGGTTCTGTATATCCATCTTGTCAAGCGTATCTTCACAGGTGTGGTTCCAGTACCCCAGTGTTGCGCCGTTTTGTTCCTGCACCACATCCGGGAGGTAAGAAATTCGCCCGGCAATAGAGGGAACTCCGACCCCGAAAAACGACTGGTCTCCGGTTTTTGCCAGATAGTTCACATCCAAGTCCTCTCCAAGAACTTTTCGAATTATTTGGTCGGCATAATCAGAGAGCTCCCTGGATGCATCCGTGCAGTATTTGGCAGCACCTTTCATTCCCGTAGAATCAATGTTTATGTATCCAATACAGTTCTCCCGGATGTCCTCATAGAAGTAATCCTGGAACCAGGTGGAACCTGCCGCCTCTGCAATCTCATGTCCGTTCCAGTACAAAAAATAGATACTGCGTTTCAGCTTGTCCTTAAATTTGCCAAAGACGCGCGCCATCTCCAACATTGTACCATCGCCAGTCGCATTACAGGTTACACCCGGACACCACGCATCCAGATGGGCACTGACCAGCAAAAATTTTTCTGGCTCCTCCGTCCCACGAAGGATTCCCATGGGCTGCGGGAGGTATTCCCAATGCCGCGTCGCACTGGCCTGAATCTTTACCGTTACACGCTCATTTTTCAGGCACAGTTCTTTTAAATACTCTCCGTCCTTCCGGGTAACACTTACCCCCACGAGCTGCGGAATTGTGGGAAAGCTCTCCGGTGTAGGGTTTCCCCATACCGCCTTCAAACCCCGGTTACAGATCAATTCATGCTCTGTTGTGCCCCAGTTCATGCAAATCATCGCAGCTGCATGGTGCTCGCTGGCGAGCATGGCCTTCTCCGGCGTAGCCGGTGCATAGGACACCTCCACCAGAACCGCTTTACCCGCCACGTCCTTTCCAGCATAATCCTCCTCCCCGCCGGAGCCGAGGTAGACCACCTCAAACTCCTGTCCCTCGGGCGGGGTGGAGTTGATGTGGCAACAGGGCAGGCTGGCAAGTTTTTTCTCCACAGGGCAGGTCACCACAACTTCAGAACTGCCCGGATGGCTGTTATATGCCTCAAATTCCAGCAGATTGGTCTCCAATCCATATTCATCCATTTTCTTGCAGATATATTCTGCCGCCCGGCGGTCCTGCCCCTTTCCGGAAATCCGGTTGGGGGTATTTTCGGTCAGCCACTCGATGTGCGCCACCGATTGCTTTACATCCAATGTCTGAAGAATCTCATCAAGTAAGGTTTTCACTGCAATCCATCTCCTGTTTTTTATTTTCCGCCCAAATAGGACTGAATAATACTTTCATCGGCGGCCAGTTCCTTCCCGCTGCCCCGTTTCACAATCCGGCCCTGTTCCAAAACACAGGCTCTGTCCGCAATTGCAAGTGCCTTTTTGGCATTTTGCTCCACCAGCAGAACAGACACTCCTTTCCGGTTGATCTCCTGAATGATTCGAATAATGTCATTAACGATCAACGGCGCCAAACCAAGGGAGGGTTCATCCAGCATGATAATCTCCGGATTGGCCATGAGCCCTCTTGCAATGGCTAGCATCTGCTGTTCGCCTCCCGAGAGTGTTCCAGCCCGTTGTCTTCTGCGCTCCTTCAGTTTGGGAAACATAGAGAAGGCGCGCTCCTTTCCCTCAGCACTGCTACTAACGGTATACGCCCCGATCTCCAGGTTCTCTTCAATGGTAAGTCCAGGGAAAATCCATCTGCCCTCAGGCACCAGTACCATTCTCCGTTTTACAACTTCATGTGCCCGGGGCGGCAAAACCTCCCCATTTAACGCCACATGACCGTTGGAAGGACGGAGAACGCCTGCAATACACTTCATCAGCGTTGATTTTCCCGCACCGTTGGCCCCGATAATTGCCATAATCTCCCCTGGCTGCAGCTCAAATGAGACATCACGCAGGGCTTGTATCTTTTTGTAGGAGTAGCTGAGATGATCCACCTTTAGCACAATCTATTCACCTCCCAGGTATGCCTCAATCACCGCCGGATTGTGTTGAATTTCCTCAGGTTTCCCCTCCGCCAATTTGCTTCCGAAATTGAAAACCGTAATCTGATCACAGCTGTCCATAATCACGTCCATATGATGGTCAATTACAATAATGGTCACGTCATAGGCCGCCCGGATGGATTTGATTACAGAGGAAAGTTTTGCCGACTCCTCCTCATTCATTCCGGCTGCCGGCTCGTCCAGAAGCAGCAGCGTCGGTTCTGTCACTATTGCCCGGGCAATTTCCAGGCGGCGCTGCTGTCCATAGGGGAGATTTCCAGCCACCTGGTTCCGCAGCTCCCACAGCCCCAGTTCCTGTAGAATCTCTTTGGAAAAGGCTGCAATTTCTTTCTCTTCTCTTCGAAACTTTCCTGTTCGGAAAATTCCGTCCAGGAGGGAATAGGAGAGATGTTTCTGACAGGAGGTAATGATATTGTCGTATACGCTCAGTTCTCCAAACAAGCGGATATTCTGGAATGTCCGGGCCACACCCATTGCCGCTGTCTCATGGGTTTTCTTTCCAACCAGGGATGCCTCGTTTAACATCAGGTTTCCTTCTGTTGGGTGATAAATCCCGGTAATCAAGTTAAACATGGTGGTCTTTCCCGCTCCATTGGGCCCGATGATTCCATGGATCTCCCCAGGGGCAACAGAAAAACTGATATCGTTCAAGGCAACAATTCCCTCAAACCGCTTTGTCACATGTTCCACCGTCAGTTTTGCTGCTTTACTCATCCTGACCACCTCCGTCCGCCTTCCCATCCCGGTTTCTCTGCATCAACCGTTTGATACGGCGCAGCAGACCGTATATCGTAAACTCTTTATTCCCCATCAATCCGGATGGTTTGAAGACGACAACCGCAACTACAAGCACGCCATAGGCAACCATTCTCCACTCCTCTACAGAGGGAATCCGCAAATATTCCGGTAACGGGATCAGGATAATCCCTGCTAAAATTGTACCAGTTAAACTGCCTGTACCACCCAGGATCACCGTCATAGTCAGTTCATTTGACTTAGCCATTGTGAACATTGTGGGATATAGATACCCCATATATCCCGCCAACAGGCCACCAGCCAGACCGCAGAGGGCACAGCTGATAAGAAATGCCAGCATTTTATAATTCGTGGTGTTGACCCCAATGGATTTTGCCGCAAGCTCTTCTTCCCGTACCGCCACGCAGTTTCTTCCTTGCTTAGAATGCAAAAAATTAGCAAGCCCTACTACTATCACGACCAGGAGAACCAATACCAGGGGAAAAGAAGTCCCCTTTTCAATATCTGTCAGTCCTCTGGAACCACCTGTTATCGTGGGCATATTTTCAATCAGAAGTTTTGTACATTCTCCAATGGCAAGTGTTGCAATTACAAAGTAGTCTCCACTCAGGCGCAAGGTCGCCTTCCCAATCAGCGCACCTACCAGCATAGCTGCAAAGATTCCTGCCAATAATCCTATTAAAAATGGTACCTGCAGACTTTTCACCACAATTGCAGTCACATAAGCTCCAATGGCCATAAAGCCTGCATGTCCAAGCGAAAACAGTCCCGTGAACCCAACCAGGATGGAAACACCCAATGTTGCAATCAAATAAATTCCCGTCAGCGTTGCAACGCCAATCCAATACGATGCCATGCCACTCCCCCCTTATGCTTTATCTTCCGAGCTCTTCCCCAGCAGTCCAGCAGGCCGAATGAGGAGAACAGCGACCAACAGCGCATAGGCAAACAGATTCCGAAGTGAGGATGAAACATAGGCGGACACCAGAGTCTCCAATATCCCCAGCAGCATGGCACCGAGCATTGCCCCCGGCAAGCTACCCAAACCTCCAAATACCGCACTGATAAACGCCTTTGTGGTCAGATTTCCCAGAGTCGGATAGGCTGTGTATTTCAGCCCCAGAAAAACACCTGACATTCCAGCCAATCCACCGGCCAGAACAAAGACAAAAAGAATCAGCTTTCGTACATTGATTCCCATGATAGATGCTGTTGTAAGATCAAACGCGGCTCCTCGAATGGCAAGCCCCACTTTTGTCTTCTGAATCAGCAGCTGCACCAGCAGAAGAGCGCATCCACTGGCCAGCAGAATAATCAAATCCACCAAGCCGATACTTGCTCCAAAGATGGAAATCGGAGCGGAAGAAAATTCCGTTGTATAGGCATGAAAGCGGCCGTCCAGCAAAACAACAATCAGGTTTTCTCCGATGATGGAAATACCAAGTCCTGCAATCAGCAGATAGATGCGTTTCGCTCCTTTGTCCAGCAGGGGCTGATATGTCACTCGCTCAATGACAGCCCCCAACAGTGCACCCAAAAGGATTGCGCAGACCCCTGCCACCAAAATATTGTCCGCTACCAAACTGAGGTAAAAGTAACCCGCATATGCGCCAATCAGTACCGATGCGCTGTGTGCAAAATTTGTAAAATTGAGCAAGCTGTAAATCAGTGAATATCCGACCGCCATCAGTGCATAAATACTGCCGATGGACAACCCGGTTATCAACTGTTGAAAAAACACACCGTCCGCCTCCTTTGTCATCGCTTTATCGGTCTAGCATAGATTGAACCTACCGACAATACTAGCGTTCTATCCTGGCAGGTTCACCAGTCTGCCTACCGCTCTTCTTATCAGCAGGTCCAATCGTTCCGTTATATCATGCGTTTCATATTATGCTTGTCAAAGTTAGTCATAGGAAATCTCATATGTGTCAATCGCTTCAAATGCAGATTCGCCCACTTGGAAAATAATAGCATCGCGAACCACCTTGTGATCTTCACGGATAGAAATATCGCAGGTCAAGCCCTCGACGTGGTCAACTGTTTCCAAGGCGTCGCGAATTGCAGCAGAATCCGTGCTGCCTGCCCGCTCTACCGAATCCTTAATTACAGCAAACGCATCATATGCAAAGTATGCATTTTGACCCGCCGCATCACAAGGCTCCCCGAACGTATCCTGATAGGTTGCCTTGAACTCATCCAAATCGCTGTCGTTTCCATCAACAGTACAGACAAAATACGATCCGGTAATTGCTTCTCCGGCCAGGGAGAAAATGTCCTCCGCCATCCAGCAGTCCGGCCCCATAAACAGTTCTTCCATCCCCAGGTCACGGGCCTGTGTTGTAGCCAATGCAAGTTCTTTATAGGTCATAGGCAGAAACAGCGCCTCCGGTGCACTCTGATGCAGTGCAGCCAGCTGGGCTCTGAAATCTACATCGCCGGTTGTGTAGGACTCAATATCAGTAATCGAACCCCCGCGCTCCTCAAACGCCTTCTGAAAGTTTGTGGTAATTCCCGTAGAATAGTCCGAACTGATTTCCTGCAAAATCCCAACACTGCGGATCCCTAAAACGTCATAGGCATATTGAGCCATAACTGTCCCGAGTGCAGGGTCTGCCAGGCATACCCGGAATGTCCACTCGCGGACATTCCCATTATCATCCTCGGTCACCTTTGAGTTCGTGGCACAGGTTGCAACACAGGGCACCTTATACTCCTCACAAACCCCGGCCAGGGCCAGTGTTGTTCCAGATGCATTACATCCAATAATGACATCCGCACCGCCTGCCTCGATTGCTTTCTTTGCTGCGTTACTGGTCTCAACGTTATCGTTTCGATTGTCGTATGTGTCCAACACAACGTTATACCCCGCAATACCTCCTGCAGCATTGATCTCCTCTACCAACATCTCCAGCGTATTCTTTTCCGGTGTTCCCCAAGCTGCTGCCTCCCCGGTAAGAGGTCCGATATACGCAATCCGTAGCTCATTGTCGTTTCCTGCCGTATCTCCTTTCTTTTCACCGCACCCAGCCAATGCAAACACCAAGCATAGACTTAACAGGGCCGCTATGGTCTTTCGTATACTTCTCATACCTTTTCCTCCAGTTCTGCATCTTTTCTATTTCTCATTGTGAAACATTGTTTCACTTTATGTTTTTATCTTACTATTCACTTTTTTATCTGTCAATAATAAATCTTTTAATCCAAAATAATTTGGTTATAATGTCCAAAGCGAGCCGTGATTATTCTATATGATAAAACATATTTGATTTTCATTTTATTATGTGATATACTACATTAAAATAACTTCATCGTGCAGAGGTGAGCGATTATGTCAGAAGAGTCCAAAACAGTTGCCGTATTAGAAAAGTCCATTCAAGTTTTGGAATACCTGGCCCTGCACCCGGGCGGGATCCCTCTCAACGAAATCGCATCTGGCGTCTCCCTCAACAAAAGCACTGTGTATCGGATTTTACATACCTTGCGGTTGAAGGGGTATGTCTCGCAGGATTCTATCAACAACAATTATTCCTTAGGCGGGCGGCTGCTTATCTATTTGCCATTTCTCTCACAGATTGACATTTCTTCTGTTGCGCTGCCCTACATGCGGGATTTTTCTGACCAATACGGGGTCTCCACAAGTCTTGCGCTGTATGACAGCGAACAATCATTAACCGTTGATTGTTATACGCCAAATACCCCCTCATCTATCCGCGTAGCACCGGAAATCGGTCATCGGGCGGAATTATATTGTTGTGCATCAGGGAAAGCATTTTTATCTTGTTTTTCTGAAAAAGAATTATCAGCATACTTATCCAGCCATAAGTTTATTCCCCAAACTGCTCATACTCTTGTCAACCCACAGGCTTTAAAAGATGATATCTCATTAGCAAGGAACCGAGGATATTCTGTTGAATACAGAGAGAACGAAGACCAAATTCTCTCCATTGCTGCACCAATCCGAAGTGCCCAAACTTCCCTATTTGCAGCAATTACCATGATGACTTTGGTTCAACTTATTCACGAACAGGATATTCCTAAATTAGGTGAAGAACTTAAAATAATCTCTCATAAAATTTCTATAGATTTGGGAGCAAGCCACTAAAAAGGCGTCGCTTTTCGAGTGATTTTGAAAGGTGGCGCCTTTTTTAGTGGCATAGCCCGGGCCACAGAGACCCCCACCAGCAGATCCGGCAGGCGGATGTACTGCACTGCGGCTGGCAGCTATGCCAAGGGCGCAGGCCAAGTAAGTCTTTCCTGCGCCGGTGGCCCCCAGAACGATGACATTGTGTGTTTCCCGGGGGTAGGTGCAGGAGGCCAGGCGCAGGATCTGCTCCCAGTTCAGCTTTTGTTCCGGATGGTACTCAATGCTCTCGACACATGTGGCAGGGTCAGCGTAACCAGCATTACGGAGGAGGCGAGTAGACGATTACTTTTCCGGGCGCTCCACTCCACATCTACTAGCATGGCAAAGCGGTCCTCAAAGGCCACCGGCCGGAACTGCACATCCTCCAGTTGGGCGGAGAAGGTTTCCGCCATGACACTCAGGCGCATTTCATGCAATTTCCGTACCGTTTCATTGCTCAGCATGGTCTTTCCTCCCTCTTGTAGTAGCTGGCGTCCCTGGTAAACTTATGAGGTTTGGGCTCTTTCGGCCTGACCGGAACATCCTTATCCGGCAGTTTGTCCTGCCCAGATTTCAGAATGGACTGGATGCTTTTTAGGCTGGGGGAAGAAGTGTAAGGGAGGACTTTCTGACAGGCGCTCTCCAGATGATGTGAGGAATGGCGGTCTGCCAGTTTCAGCAGGGCCATACAGGACTTGTTTTTCTGCTGCTCCAATTTGTGGGCAGAGAGGAAAAGGCGTACCACAGCAGTGGTGTGCTGGCTGATCTGCTCTGCCCAGTGGACGAAACGCTCACCGTCCACTGCAGGTAGGTCTGGTGGTCCGGCGGCATATGGTTCTCCACCGTGTTGTACTGGATTGGACAGCCATGGAGACGCAGGTAAGAGGCGATCTGGATACCGGCGAAAAAGATCTCTACTGTAGTCCGGGTACGGCGCACATCCACCTACTGCTCGATGTACTCATACGGCACGGAATAATTTATGCGCTCCACATTAATATGGTAGTTATATTGGACGGTAGCCACTTTCCAGGCTGCCAACTCAAATGGTGCAGCCGGAAGAGGCGGCAGGAACTGTTTCTCCTCGGTAAAACAAGCTGCCCGGCTGCCATTCTATTTCTGGAAAGGCTTGTGGTTAGAGGTTTCCAGTTTCTCATGGATTGTTTCATTCAGTTCCACAAGGGACAGAAATTGGCGGTTACGCAGGGCCTCCAGAATCCAGGTAGAGACCACGCCAACGAACCCTTCCACAAAAGCCTTGTCCTTGGGACTGAGAGGATAGGACGGAAGAATGGCGGTGTTGTAGTGCTCCGACATCTCCTGGTAGGATTTGTTAAGCACAGTCTCTGTACGGGAGTTCTTGACAATACCGATCTTGAGGTTGTCCAGCGTGAAGATGCAGGTGACGCCGCTCTTCTACATCTCTCGGTGTGCCCGGCATCTTGTAGACAGGGTTCTTTCGCTCGGTTGGAAATAGCCACTGGGACACTTTCTGCTGCGGCATGGACTGCGCTTACTGCCAGCCAAGTTGCTGTTCCCGAGCACGGACTAATGTGCCGTGACCGTGTTGCGGCCGCAGCCAGCAGCATCTGCGATTTCCCGATTTGTGGGTCCCAGATTTTTGAGCCGAAAGATCTCTTTGTGATTGTCCATGGCAAGACCCCTTAAAATGAATTTACATCTGGCTATGCTGAATCCATTTTAGGGTCCATCCTGTCAACGCACCATGGTTGCGGTGACTATGCATCATTTCAGTGGCCTGGCTGCACCATTCGTGCGGTCTAAGGGCACCGTTTCAGACGGCGTATTCACCGATGAGGTGTTGACGGTTCCCGTTGTCATTGTACCTACCGGAATATGCAGAATTATATTATAAAATCGTGCTCTGAAACCTTTCTTGCTGAGTTGTGCGGCGAGGTCTTAAATTGTCAAACTTTTTTCTATAGAAAGGCGGTAACCTAAAACCTTCGGTCACCGCCTTCTCTTTCTATACTAATGTCTAAATCATATATGAAAAACTGTTGGAATCTTTTGGCCTGATGTCCAGAATTTTTTCTGTTTTTATTAGCAAAGCAACATATGATTTTTTAAGCGTTTACCATGCTCGTCTAATAATTGCGTGCATATGAATCCTGGCCTTATACATAACCTCCTCTTCATCCATTGTTAAAACTTCTCGATCTTTCATAACAATCTTTCCGTCAATAATGGAATCCGTCACATCTCGCCCACTTCCAGAGCATACCAGAGGATTTAGCAAACTCTGAGAAGGTTGAAAATGTGGTTGATTCAGATTGACCAGGATTACGTCCGCCTTTTTGCCAACTTCCACGGTTCCTAATGTATCCCCGTGCCCAATAGCATTTGCACCTCCCTGTGTTGCCATTTTAAGTAATGTCTTACAAGGCATAACAACAGGATCAAATGTGGGCAATCCCCAATAACAAATCATACGACTAGCCATTATTTGAAAAATATTTTTCAGGAAGGTGAACTGCAGGAAAATGTGGTTGTTGCAAAAATTGCAACAACCACTCAGCATGGTGCGATTGCCGGAAAACCCAGACAAAGGACAGTCAATTTTATAACCCGGCCGCTATGATCTCTGTAGACTATTGGGTCAATTCCCGGCAAAACGCAGAAAATCGTCTCTGACTTTGACCGAGAGATACGGAAAATGCTGAAGTCAAAGGAAGATAAATAATATCCAAGGAAATTTAAATCAGGAGGAAACCACTGTGGCAGATATGAAGAAAGAGCAGGAGCGGGACGAGCTGCACCGGGCCATCTGGGCTATTGCCGATGAGCTGCGGGGCGCTGTGGACGGCTGGGATTTTAAGAACTATGTGCTGGGCACCATGTTCTATCGATATATATCGGAAAACCTCTGCAATTACATCAACAGCGGCGAGATCGAGGCGGGCAACACCGACTTTGACTACGCCAAACTGTCTGATGAGGAAGCCGAGGAGGCCCGGGGGGCCTGGTGCAGGAGAAGGGTTTCTTCATCCTGCCCAGCGAGCTCTTCTGCAATGTGCGGGCCAAGGCTCCGGAGGACGAAAACCTGAACGAGACGCTGGAGACCGTCTTCCGCCATATTGAGGAGTCGGCCAAGGGCAGCGAGTCCGAGGGCAGTTTTGAAGGGCTATTTGACGATTTCGATGTAAACAGCAACAAGCTGGGAGCCACGGTAGCCAAGCGGAATGAAAAGCTGGTAAAGCTCCTCAACGGTGTGGCCGACATGAACCTGGGTGATGTGAAGGACCACGATATTGACGCTTTCGAGGATGCCTATGAATATCTCATGACCATGTACGCCAGCAACGCCGGCAAGTCCGGCGGCGAGTTCTTCACTCCGGCGGATGTGTCCGAGCTGCTGACGACTGGGCACCGTGGGCAAGACCGAGGTCAACAAGGTGTATGACCCGGCCTGCGGCTCCGGCTCCCTGCTGCTGAAGGCGGTGAAGGTGCTGGGCCATGATGCGGCGCGCAACGGCTTTTTCGGCCAGGAGATCAACATCACCACCTACAACCTGTGCCGCATCAATATGTTCCTCCACTACATCGGCTTTG
>OHAD01001354.1_pt1 | contig 23671 bp, 19 predicted proteins | sample 1577011 | NCBI WGS metagenome assembly OHAD01 (sample SAMEA3541510, study PRJEB24748) | human gut metagenome | biome: human gut; feature: human-associated habitat; material: faeces | place: China | collected 2012 | reverse complement strand
CGACGCTCCGACAATCGAAGAAATCCTGCCGAAGTTCCTGGAATTTTCGGAAGGATGCGTGATGGTCGCACATAATGCATCGTTTGACATGGGATTTATCGAAGCAAACTGCAAACGGCAGGGCATTGAAAAAGAATTTACGATTGTCGATACCGTAGCACTTGCAAGGGTGTTGATGCCGCAACTGAACCGTTTTAAGCTGGATACGGTTGCAAAGGCACTGAAAGTATCACTGGAGAACCATCATCGAGCCGTTGATGATGCCGGATGTACGGCAGAGATTTTTGTGAAATTTATTGAAATGCTTCAGCAGAGAGATATTACAACGCTGGATGGAGTCAATGAGTTGGGGCGTACTTCCGTGGATAAGATCCGCAAGAGTCCGTCGCACCATGCAATTTTGCTGGCGACAAACGATCTTGGACGTATCAATCTCTACCGCCTGGTTTCCTGTTCACATTTGAAATATTATAACCGAAGACCGCTGATCCCGAAGAGCGAATTTGTGCGTCACAGAGAAGGACTATTGCTTGGTTCTGCCTGTGAAGCGGGCGAACTGTATCAGGCTGTGTTAAACCATCGCTCGGATCAGGAGATCGCAAGGCTGGTCAATTTCTATGATTATCTGGAGATCCAGCCAATCGGCAACAATGCTTTTATGCTTCGAAGCGACAAGACCGATGTGGAGACGATCGAAGATCTTCAGGAGATCAACCGCAAGATCGTAAAACTCGGAGAACAGTTCAACAAAATGGTTGTGGCGACCTGCGATGTGCATTTCTTAAATCCGGAGGATGAAGTTTACCGCCGCATTATTATGGCGGGCAAAGGATTTACCGATGCCGACGAACAGGCACCGCTTTACCTGCGTACCACAGAAGAGATGCTCAAAGAGTTTGAATATCTTGGCAGTGAAAAAGCAGAAGAGGTCGTGATCACAAACCCGAACAAGATCGCCGATATGTGCGAAAAAATATCGCCGGTAAGACCGGATAAATGTCCGCCGGTCATCCCGGATTCGGACAAAAGTCTGCGTGAGATCTGCTACAACCGAGCCCATGAGATTTATGGCGAGGATCTTCCGGAAGTCGTTGTCGAGCGACTGGAGAGAGAGTTGAACTCCATCATTTCCAATGGGTTTGCCGTTATGTACATCATCGCACAGAAACTGGTGTGGAAGTCGAACGAGGACGGCTATCTGGTAGGATCACGAGGTTCGGTCGGATCTTCGTTCGTAGCGACGATGGCGGGGATTACCGAGGTAAATCCGCTGCGTCCGCATTATTATTGTGAGAAATGTCACTACAGCGATTTTGATTCCGAGGATGTGAAAGCCTATGCAGGAAGAGCCGGATGTGACATGCCGGATAAGACCTGCCCGGTCTGCGGAGCGAAGCTTCGAAAAGAAGGATTTGATATTCCATTTGAAACATTCCTTGGATTTAAGGGAAACAAAGAGCCGGATATCGACCTGAATTTCTCCGGTGATTATCAGGGAAATGCTCACCGCTATACCGAGGTTATTTTCGGAAAAGGCCAGACTTACCGTGCCGGAACAATCGGTACGCTTGCCGAGAAGACGGCATTTGGTTACGTGAAAAATTATTACGAAGAACGCGGCGAGCGGAAGCGTACCTGCGAGATCAACCGTATCGTAAAAGGATGTACCGGCGTGCGAAGGACAACGGGGCAGCATCCGGGCGGGATTATCGTTCTGCCTCTTGGCGAGGAGATTGATTCGTTCACACCGGTGCAGCACCCGGCAAACGATATGACAACGGATATTATAACGACGCATTTTGACTACCATTCCATCGACCACAACCTCTTGAAGCTCGATATTCTCGGACACGATGATCCGACGATGATCCGTATGCTGGAGGATTTAACAGACATCAATGCACAGAACATTCCGTTGGACAATAAAGAAGTCATGTCGCTTTTTGTCAGCACAGAGGCACTTGGCGTTACACCGGAGCAGCTTGGAGGATGTCCGCTCGGTTCGCTTGGTATTCCGGAGTTTGGAACCGATTTCGTTATCCAGATGCTTGTGGATACCAAACCGCAGAGCTTTTCAGATCTGGTCCGCATTTCCGGTCTGTCCCATGGAACAGACGTATGGCTTGGAAATGCACAGACCCTGATCGAAGAAGGCAAGGCAACCATTTCCACGGCAATCTGTACACGAGATGACATCATGACTTATCTGATCGGAAAAGGTCTGGACAGCGAGCAGTCCTTCACGATCATGGAGAGCGTGCGAAAGGGGAAAGGACTGAAACCGGAGTGGGAAGAGGAGATGCTGGCACACGATGTGCCGGACTGGTATATCTGGTCGTGCAAAAAGATCAAATACATGTTCCCGAAAGCACATGCGGCAGCTTATGTTATGATGGCATTCCGCATTGCCTGGTACAAGATTTTTTATCCGCTGGCATATTATGCGGCATATTTCAGTATACGAGCTTCTGCATTCAGCTATGAGCTGATGTGTCAGGGACAGGAAAAACTGCTTCACTACATGGACGAATATCGCAAAAAAGGCGATGCACTCTCCAAAAAAGAGCAGGATTCCATGAAAGACATGAAGATCGTGCAGGAAATGTATGCCAGAGGTTATGATTTTCTGCCACTCGATCTCTATCAGGCAGATGCGAGACGTTTTAAGATCATCGACGGCAAGTTGATGCCGGCGTTAAGTACGATCGAAGGTCTTGGAGAGAAGGCTGCGGATGCCGTTATGGATGCGGCAAAAGAAGGAAAATTTTTATCAAAAGATGATTTCAGAGACCGGACAAAAGTCAGCAAGACAGTCATCGACCTGATGGATGATCTGGGAATTCTGGGCGATCTGCCGGAGAGCAACCAGCTGTCGCTGTTTGACCTGGTAGGATAGATAAGGAGAAAAAAGAATGAGCGAAGCAATCGTTACCCTGAAAAAGGGCGAAGGAAGAATGTTGAAATCAGGAGGACTGTGGATCTTTGACAATGAGATCGCAAGTATCCTCGGAAGCTTTGAGGACGGAGATATCGTGGCAGTACATGATTTTGACGGCTACGGACTTGGCAAAGGCTTTATCAACCGTAATTCCAAAATCCGTGTGCGGATGATGACAAGAAACCGTCATCAGGAGATTGATGAGGCATTTCTGAAGATGCGTGTGCAGGAGGCATGGGATTACCGCAAAAAAGTCAGCGATACCGGAAGCTGCCGTGTGATCTTCGGCGAGGCAGACTTTCTGCCGGGACTGGTGGTAGATAAATTTTCCGATGTGCTGGTCGTACAGTCCCTAGCACTTGGGATTGACCGCCTGAAAGATCAGATCGTGGAGCTGCTAAAAGAAGTCCTAGCAGCAGACGGCATCAAGATCCGCGGGGTCTATGAGCGAAGCGACGCAAAAGTACGCCGTCAGGAAGGCATGGAGCTGTACAAGGGATTTATCGGAGAGGCGTTTGATACCAACGTGGAGATCGAAGAAAACGGTGTCCGCTACATGGTCGATGTCAAAGACGGACAGAAAACCGGATTCTTCCTCGATCAGAAATACAACCGAAAAGCGATCCAGCATCTCTGCAAAGATGCAAAAGTGCTGGACTGCTTTACACACACCGGTTCCTTTGCCTTAAATGCCGGATATGGCGGGGCAAAAGAAGTGACCGGAGTTGATGCTTCTGAACTTGCCGTAGAGCAGGCAATACTGAACTCCAAGTTAAACGGCATGGAGGACCGCGTGAAATTTATCTGCCGAGATGTCTTTGAGCTTCTCCCGGAACTGGAAGAAAAAGGGGAGAAATTCGATGTGGTCATCCTCGATCCGCCGGCTTTCACCAAGTCCAGAAATTCCGTAAAAAATGCCGTGAAAGGCTACCGTGAGATCAACCTGCGTGCGATGAAACTGGTGCGTGACGGAGGTTTCCTGGCAACATGTTCCTGCTCACACTTTATGACCTATGAACTGTTCACACAGACCATCCATCAGGCGGCAAGAAATGTCCACAAACGCCTGCGTCAGGTCGAGTACCGCACCCAGGCACCGGATCACCCGATTTTGTGGGCGGCAGAAGAGTCCTATTATCTGAAGTTTTACGTGTTCCAGGTGGTGGATGAGAAGTGATTTTGTAAAATAGTCACGCCATAATGATTCGAAAATAATCCAAATGGGAAAATCCTGGCAGCATGTTAAGTGAAATCCGCCGAAGACGGATATTCTCAAATTAAAGTAATGAAAACAGACTCCTGTATCAAGAAAGAATACAGGAGTCTGTTTTTTGGCAGAGTGGAAAAAAGGATTGACGTTGCAGCCTCGTCTGTTCTATACTAGAGGACAGAGAAATCAGATGATTAAATGCGGTTTTCAGGCTGCATTTCAGGAGGAATAAAGATGGAAAAGATCATTTTGACCGGCGACAGACCGACCGGCAGACTTCACGTAGGACATTATGTTGGATCTCTGAAACGCAGAGTTGAGCTGCAGAATTCCGGAGAGTACGACAAGATTTTTATCATGATCGCAGATGCACAGGCACTGACAGACAATGCAGACAATCCGGAGAAGATCCGTCAGAATATTATTGAGGTAGCACTGGATTATCTTTCCTGCGGACTGGATCCGGAAAAATGTACGATTTTTATTCAGTCACAGGTTCCGGAGCTGGCAGAGCTCTCCTTTTTCTATATGAATCTGGTTACTGTTTCCAGACTGCAGAGAAACCCAACCGTTAAGACTGAGATTCAGATGCGTAATTTTGAGACAAGCATCCCGGTAGGATTTTTCACCTACCCGATCAGCCAGGCATCCGATATCACAGCTTTCAAGGCAACGACTGTTCCAGTAGGAGAAGACCAGCTGCCGATGATCGAGCAGGCAAGAGAGATCGTCCGCAAATTCAACAGCGTATACGGCGAGACACTGGTAGAGCCGACCGCACTGATCCCGGAGAATGAAGTATGCTGTCGCCTGCCGGGTACGGACGGTAAGGCGAAGATGAGCAAGTCTCTTGGCAACTGCATCTATCTGTCCGATACAGAAGAAGAAGTTCGCCAGAAGATCATGAGTATGTACACCGATCCGAACCATATCAAAGTGTCTGATCCGGGTAGCGTAGAAGGAAACGCAGTCTTTACTTATCTGGATGCATTCAGCAGACCGGAACATTTTGAGCGTTACCTGCCGGACTATAAAAATCTGGATGAGCTGAAAGCACATTATCAGAGGGGCGGACTTGGAGATGTAAAAGTAAAACGTTTCCTCAATGCTGTGATGCAGGAAGAGCTGGGACCGATCCGTGCAAAAAGAAAAGAGCTGGAACAGCACATTCCGGAGATCTATGAGATCCTGAAAAAAGGAAGCGAAGAAGCAAGAAAAGCAGCAGCAGAAACGATGGCTGAAGTGAAGCGTGCGATGCGTATCAATTATTTTGAAGATGCAGCACTGATCCAGGAACAGTCAGAGCGTTTTGCAGCTAAACATGAGAAATAAATATCAGAAATCAGGCAGATTCTTTTTCTTTTGACACAGGAAATGTGACCGTAAAAGAAGTACCGAGATTTTTGGCACTGACCACCGTGATCTTACCACGGTGGTTTTTTGCTATGGTCTGAGCGATGGCAAGACCAAGTCCATAACCGCCGTCCGTGCGGGCTCGCGATTTGTCGGTGCGGTAAAAGCGTTCAAACAGATGTGGCAGGTCTTCTTCCGGGATGGGCTTTCCGGTATTGTGGACAGAATGCCGGATTGCTATTTCACTTTCTGCACGAAAAGCATGTATACGGGTGAAACAGAACATGCCAAGCACCACACAGAGGATTACGGCAACCAGGGACATGTTGATGATCACAAATTTGCGACGCAGTTTTTTGATCATGATGTTTCCTCACTTTCCAGCCGGTAGCAGACTTTGCGGACAGTTCCGATCGTGACTTTCGAATCCAGATAGTGGAATTTCTTGCGTAAGAACGAAATATAAGCCTCCACATTGTTGCTTTCGGCAGCAGATAAGATCAGACATTGCAAACAGTGCCTGCGAATGAATATTATAATTGATGATGCCATACGAATTGCTCTGTACTGCGTACTTGCGAAATTCTGTAACCCTGGCATCATCAGTATAGCATAAAAAACTGAAAACAGGCTGAAATATATCACAGTCAGATATTTGATCAAATCAGGCAAGTTCTCTGCTTTTATTGAGAGTATCCGCTTGACTCTCCGACTAAAATATGTTCGACTTAAACTTCGTGACATGAGCGAAAATTTCGTTTACAATAGATTTCAGATCCGCACAAGGAACAAAGCAAACAAGTTCAGATATCATACACAGCGACTGATCATCAGATAAAACCCAAAACAAAATAGAAGAAAAGAGGAAGAAGCATATGAAATCATTAGTGATCGCAGAAAAACCTTCTGTGGGAAGAGATATTGCAAGAGTTTTACATTGCAGCAAAAACATTCCGGGAGCACTCGAGGGGGACAAGTACATTGTAACCTGGGCACTGGGACATCTGGTGACGCTCGCAGATCCGGAAGAATACGATAAAAAATACAGCAAATGGGACATGGAAACACTGCCGATGATGCCGGAAAAAATGCAGATTGTTATTATCAGACAGACGGCAAAGCAATATGGGCTGGTGAAAAAGCAGCTGTTCCGCAAGGATGTAAATCAGATTATCATTGCGACCGATGCCGGAAGAGAAGGAGAGTTGGTAGCACGCTGGATTCTGGAAAAATCAGAATGCAAAAAGCCGATCAAACGTCTGTGGATCTCCTCAGTCACAGACAAAGCCATCCGCGAAGGATTTGCAAACCTGCGTGACGGCAGAGCGTACAACAATCTTTACCATGCGGCAAAAGCCAGGGCAGAAGCGGACTGGCTGGTCGGCATCAATGCTACCAGAGCGATGACCTGCAAATACAATGCACAGTTGTCCTGCGGACGTGTCCAGACACCGACACTTGCGATGGTGGCACACCGCGAGAAAGAGATCCGCAGTTTTGTACCGAAGGAATATTATGGCATGCAGATTTTATCCGGCGGCGTACGTTTCACCTGGAAAGATGCAAAAAGCTCCGGTTACTGCACATTTCAGAAACAGAGAATGGATGAAATTGAGAAAAAAGTAAAAGCAGAGATCAAAAGCGGCAAAAAAATGATTATCAAAGAGGTGAAAACAACAGCAAAAAAAACATTTGCACCGGGACTTTATGATCTGACAGAGCTGCAAAGAGATGCCAACAAACGTTTTGGATATTCGGCAAAAGAAACCTTAAATATCATGCAGCGGCTTTATGAAAGCCATAAAGTACTGACTTATCCGCGAACCGATTCCAGATACATCACAACCGATGTGGCAGATACTTTAAAAGAACGTTTAAAGGCATGCAGTGTCGGACCTTACCGCAAACTGGCGGGGAGCCTTTCCATGCGTCCAATCCGGAAAAATGCTTCTTTTGTGGATAACAAAAAAGTGACAGATCATCATGCAATCATTCCGACCGAACAGTTTGTGGATCTGCAGGCAATGACGAACGAAGAGCGTAAAGTCTATGATCTGGTGGTACGCAGATTCCTGGCGGTACTGCTTCCGGCATTTGAGTATGATCAGACCGTATTTACCGGCGAGCTGGCAGGAGAGAGTTTTACGGCAAAAGGCAAGATTGTGAAGAGCCAGGGCTGGAAAGAAGCCTATGAAAATCTTGAAACGGATGAAGAATGGGAAGAAGCGGACGATTTGGCAGCGGCACCGAAAGAACAGACGCTGCCGTCCGTGAAAAAGGGCGATAGTATGCCGGTCGCAAAAGTGACAGTTACAACCGGAAAGACAACGCCGCCGGCTTATTTTACGGAGGCAACGCTGCTCTCCGCCATGGAAAATCCGGTCCGCTACATGGAAAGCAAAGATGCAAAAGCGGCAAAAACACTGGGCGAGACGGGCGGACTTGGTACGGTAGCGACAAGAGCCGATATCATTGATAAATTGTTTAACTCTTTCCTGATGGAGAAAAAGGGAAATGAGATCCATGTGACCGGAAAAGGAAAACAGCTGCTGGAGCTTGTTCCGTCCGAACTGAAGAAACCGGAGCTGACGGCAGCCTGGGAAATGAAACTTTCCGGCATTGCAAAAGGAAACTTACAGGAAAAAGCATTTATTGAAGAAATCAGCGATTATACCGAAGAACTGATCCGTGAGATCAAGGCAGGCACACAGACCTTCCGCCACGATAACCTGACCAACAAGAAATGCCCGCAGTGCGGCAAAAGACTGCTTGCGGTCAATGGAAAGAACAGCAAAATGCTGGTATGTCAGGACAGGGAATGCGGCTATCGGGAAACTCTTTCCAGAACATCCAATGCGAGATGCCCGAAATGCCATAAAAAGATGGAACTGTACGGAAAAGGAGAAGATCAGACATTTATCTGCAAATGCGGATACAAAGAGAAACTTTCAGCATTTAAAAACCGAAGAGAAAAGGAAGGAGCAGGTGTCAGCAAACGGGATGTGCAGAGTTATCTGAAAAAACAGCAAAAAGAAGCCGCCGAACCGTTAAATAACGCGTTTGCGGCGGCTTTTGCCAAACTGGACATCAAATAGAAGCCAGAGTGCCTGTAAGCGGATGCGGATGTTTTATCCGATCAGCTGCAGGATCATTCCGGCGATCACAGCGATCAGATAGAGAATACCGGTAATGGCAAAACATTCTTTTTTATTCCGACTGGTTTTAAACAAGACTACAAGTCCAATCCCGGCACCGGTGCACAGACCGGCAACGGCAGAACCAAAACTGATCGCACCTTCCAGGAAGAGCTGCGTGATCAGGATAGAAGCTGCACAGTTCGGAATCAGCCCAAGCAGTGCAGTCAGAAACGGCTGGAAGACAGTCCCGCCAAGCAGGGCTTTCGAGAGTGATTCCAGCCCGATCCCTTCGAGCAGGAGATTCAGAACGGCATTGAACACAAGGATAAAAGCAAAAAGCTTTAACGTGTGATTCAGTGCCGGCTTTATAATACCGTGATGATCGTGACATCCGCAGTGGTCACAGAGATCCTCGACGTGTTTCTGAGGATGTCTCCACCTGTTCCAGATAAAATCAACCAGATATCCGGCAGGAATGGCGATGATCAGTTTGGCGAGCAGAAGCTTTCCGACCACACCGGCCCGATCCGGATGTGCAAGAAGGATCAGGATCGCTTCATCCGAAGTGGATAAGTATACAGCGATCAAGGTTCCGACTGTGACAATGCCTCCGCAGTAAAGGCTTGAGATCAGAGTGGAAAATCCACACTGAGGGATGCAGCCAAGCAGGGATGCGATGGCCGGTCCGCCTTTTTTGTGCTGAAAGAAATGCGTCAGCCGGTTACTGGAATAGTGTTCGAGGGCTTCCAGGATCAGAAAAGCTACAAATAAAAAGGGAAGCATGCGAAGACTGTCAAGCAGTGCGTCCAGTGCAGCATCCAGAAATAAAGTTGCATTCATATGATATCTCCCATATTCAGGTTATGTTTCTGAGTTACCGGGTATCCGACGGGCAACAGATCGTATGCTGTGCGGATACCAAGCGTGATTATAACAAAAACGCGGGAAAAAGTATAGCAAAATTTGCGGAGGTTCTCTTCCGGTGCAAAAAAATATGCCGACCGAAGGAAAAATCCGTGGAAGTACTCGGAGAATTCTTAGTTGTAGTTTCAAAGGAAATATGATATACTCTCAGCAGAAAGTTTCAGGTAAACAGACACATAAACTGTCTCGAAACAAAAAAACAGATTGAGGTGCAGAATGAAAAGAGTATTATTGAAATTAAGCGGCGAAGCACTTGCAGGTGATAAACATATGGGCTTTGATGAGCCGACCGTTACAAAAGTAGCAAAACAGGTAAAAGAGATTGTCGATGCAGGTCTGGAAGTCAGCATCGTGATCGGCGGCGGTAACTTCTGGAGAGGCCGCTCCAGTGAGAATATCGACCGTACAAAAGCGGATCAGATCGGAATGCTGGCAACGGTCATGAACTGCATTTATGTATCGGAGATCTTCCGTTCTGTCGGAATGAAAACACAGATCCTGACACCGTTTGCATGCGGAGCGTTTACAAAACTTTTCTCAAAAGACCGTGTCAATAAATATTTTGAAAAAGGGATTGTATCTTTCTTTGCAGGAGGTACCGGACATCCGTATTTTTCCACCGATACAGCAACCGTGCTTCGTGCCATTGAGATTGAGGCAGATGTGATCCTGCTCGCAAAATCCATTGATGGTGTATATGACAGTGATCCGAAGACCAACCCGGATGCAAAAAAATACGATGAAATCTCTATTCAGGAAGTCATCGACCGCAAACTGGGCGTAGTAGATATGGCAGCGTCCATTCTCTGCATGGAAAACAAGATGCCGATGCTTGTTTTCGGGCTGAACGAAGAGAACAGCATAGTCAATACCGTAAACGGCAAATTCAACGGAACAAAAGTTACCGTATAATACCAGAATACAGGAGGAATCAGAAATGGATGAAAGAATCAAAGCATACGATGTCAAAATGACAAAATCATATAACAATCTGCTCGAAGAGTTCGGAGCGATCCGTGCAGGTCGTGCCAATCCGCACGTACTGGATCGTATCACCGTAGAGTACTACGGAACACCGACGCCACTTCAGCAGGTAGGAAACGTTACCGTTCCGGAGCCGCGTATGATCCAGATCCAGCCGTGGGATGCATCTCTGATCAAAGAGATCTGCAAAGCGATCCAGACATCCGACCTTGGCATCAATCCGAATACCGACGGAAAAGTGATCCGTTTGGTATTCCCGGAACTGACAGAGGAACGAAGAAAAGATCTGGTAAAAGAAGTGAAGAAAAAAGGCGAGGGTGCAAAAGTTGCTGTCCGCAATATCAGACGTGACGCAAATGATGCATTCAAGAAACTTGGAAAGGGAAAAGAGGTATCCGAGGACGAAGTCAAAGAGCTGGAAGAAAATGTTCAGAAGCTGACAGACAAGTACATCAAGGATATCGACAAGGCTATCGAGGAGAAATCAAAAGAGATCATGACCGTGTAGTCTTAGAAGGTAAATATTGGGTAAATACAGGGATGTTGCAGTGTGGCATCCCTGCTTTTTTGCACACAGGAGGTTTTGTGTATGAATATTCCACAACATGTAGCAATCATTCTGGACGGCAACGGACGCTGGGCAAAGAGCAAAGGGATGCCGCGTAATTACGGGCATGTGCGCGGTGCCAAGAATCTGGAAAAAATCTGCCGTGACGCTTATGATATCGGCATCAAATATCTGACGGTCTATCTGTTTTCGACTGAGAACTGGAAACGTTCCAGAGAAGAAGTTGACGGGCTGATGAAGCTTTTCCGAAGCTATACAAAGACCTGTATCAAGACAGCAAGGGAAAATAATATGAAAGTCCGTGTTCTCGGAGATCCGACGGCACTTGCAGATGATCTGCAGGAGAGCTTAAAAGAACTGGTTGAGTCTTCCAAAAACAATACCGGGCTGAATTTTAACCTTGCGATCAACTATGGAAGCCGTGATGAGATCGTGCGTGCGATCCGTCAGCTCAGCCAGGACTGCGTAGACGGGGCAGTAAAACCGGAAGACATCACAGAAGATCTCTTCTCTGCATATCTGGATACGAGAGAGATACCGGATCCGGATCTTCTGATTCGCACCAGCGGTGAGCTGCGTCTGTCCAACTATCTGCTGTGGCAGCTGGCTTATTCGGAGTTCTATTTCACGGAAGTTCCGTGGCCGGCATTCAATAAAGAAGAACTGTTAAAGGCCATTGAGAAATATAATGGAAGAGAACGCAGATATGGCGGTGTGAAAGGAGAATAAGATATGTTTGTGACAAGACTTATCAGCGGTATCGTTCTGGTGGCAGTGGCACTTCTGACAATCTGCAGCGGAGGCTGGATTTTGTACGGAACACTGACCATCGTATCGCTGATCGGTATGTTTGAACTGTACCGTGCAGTGAAGGTACAGAAACAGGGTGAAAACCTGCTGGCAGTGGTGGGATATCTGGGCGTGATCTTACATTATATTCTGCTGAGTCTCGGATATTCGGAGTATACGATGATGAACTTGATCATTGTGCTGATCGCCATGATGTTTGTCTATGTGTTTTCTTATCCGAAATATCATGCAGAACAGGTGATGGCAGCCTTTTTCGGTGTGGTCTATGTGGGTGTCATGCTGTCCTACATTTATCAGACCAGGATGATCCGCGACGGAGCATTTCTTGTATGGCTGATCTTTCTGTGTTCCTGGGGATGTGATACCTGTGCTTACTGTGTCGGCATGCTGATCGGGAAACACAAAATGTCTCCGGTTTTAAGCCCGAAGAAATCCGTGGAAGGAGCCGTCGGAGGTGTTGTCGGTGCGGCACTTCTGGGAGCCATCTATGCGGCAGTCGTAGGCAGTCATCTGGAGGCAGAAAATCCGGTGATCACTTATGCGATCATCTGTGCAGTCGGAGCACTGATCTCCATGGTCGGAGATCTGGCAGCATCAGCGATCAAGCGTAATCACAACATCAAAGACTATGGTACACTGATACCGGGACATGGCGGGATCATGGATCGTTTTGACAGTGTGATCTTTACTGCACCGGTTATTTATTATCTTTCCATGTTTATGATGAGATAAGGAGGAACAAATGAAAAATATAGCAGTTTTGGGTTCAACCGGATCGATCGGAACGCAGACGCTGGATGTGGTGCGTGCCAATCCGGAAAGGCTCTGTGTAAAAGCACTGGCAGCAGGTCATAATATTACACAGCTGGAGAGCCAGATCCGCGAGTTTCATCCGCAGATTGCAGCTGTCTGGGACGAAGAAAAAGCAAAGGAGCTGCGGATCTGTACCGCAGACCTTCCGGTGAAGATCGTTTCCGGCATGGAGGGACTTCTTGAGATCGCACAAATGGAAGAAGCAGAAGTGCTGGTGACAGCGATCGTTGGCATGATCGGGATACGCCCGACCATTGCAGCAATAAAAGCAGGAAAGGATATTGCACTTGCAAACAAAGAGACACTTGTAACTGCCGGTCATATCATTATGCCTCTGGCAAAAGAATACAACGTAAAGATCCTTCCGGTGGACAGCGAGCACAGTGCGATTTTCCAGTCCTTAAACGGAGAAAAGAAAACACAGATCGACAAAATCCTGCTGACAGCATCCGGCGGTCCGTTCCGCGGAAAAGATAAAGCATTTCTGAAACATGTGCAGCTTGAGGATGCACTGAAACATCCAAACTGGTCGATGGGACATAAGATCACGATTGATTCTGCGAGTATGGTAAACAAAGGACTGGAAGTGATGGAGGCAAAATGGCTGTTTGATGTGGAACTGGATCAGATCCAGGTTGTGATCCAGCCGCAGAGCATCATCCATTCCATGGTGCAGTACAAAGACGGTGCGGTGATCGCCCAGCTTGGAACCCCGGATATGAAGCTTCCGATCCAGTATGCACTGTTCTATCCAGATCGGGAATATCTGGCCGGAGAACGTCTGGATTTCTGGAGCCTGTCACAGATCACCTTCGAAAAACCGGATATGGAGAATTTCGAAGGACTTCCGCTGGCCTTTGCAGCGGCAAAAGCAGGCGGCTCCATGCCGACTGTATTTAATGCGGCAAACGAGCGTGCAGTCAGCAAATTTTTGAACCGCAAGATCGGTTTTCTGGATATTTACGAGATCATCAAAACCTGTATGGATGCACACAAAGTGATTGAAGCTCCAACGGTGGAACAGATCCTGCAGTGTGAACAGGAAACTTATGAAATGATTGAAAGCAGGTGGTAAATTGAGCATAATTATAGCATTGTTGATCTTCAGCCTGATTGTTCTTTTTCACGAATTCGGACATTTCCTGCTGGCGAAGAAAAATGGCATTACGGTTGTGGAATTTTCTCTGGGAATGGGACCGAGACTGTTAAGCTTTGACAAAGGAGGAACAAAATATTCCTGGAAACTTCTGCCGTTTGGCGGTTCCTGCATGATGCTTGGAGAAGATGAAGGAACGATGGAACCGGGAGCATTTGCAGCGGCATCCGTATGGGCAAGGATTTCAGTTATTGCAGCAGGTCCGGTATTTAACTTTATCCTGGCATTTGTACTGTCCCTGTTTATTATAGGAAGTATCGGGTACGATAAACCGGTGATCCTGCAGGTGAGTGACGGATACCCGGCAGCAGAAGCAGGCCTGAAAGAAGGCGATATTGTTAAAAAGATCAATCACAGCAATATCCATGTGGCAAGAGAAGTAACCAACTATGTGACCTTTCATCAGAAACAGTCCGTGACGATGACGGTAGAACGCGACGGCAAAGATATCACCGTTCAGATGGATCCGGTTGCAAATGAGAGCGGTCGTTACATTTTCGGTATCAGCTGCAGTTCCAATTACCGCGAAAAATGCGGTATCCTCGGCACCTTGAAATACAGTGCCTATGAAGTAAAATATTGGATTCAGCTGACAATCGAGAGTATTAAAATGCTCTTTACCGGTCAGGCGAGCATCAATGATATGTCCGGTCCGGTCGGTGTTGTGAGTTACATCGGAGAGACGTATCAGGAGTCACAGTCCTCCGGAGGTTTCTATGTATGGCTGAATATGCTGAACATATCGATCCTTCTGACAGCAAACCTGGGTGTCATGAACCTTCTGCCAATCCCGGCACTGGACGGCGGCAGACTGGTCTTTCTGATCATTGAGCTGATCCGTGGGAAACGGATCGATCCCGAGAAAGAAGGAATGGTACATTTTGTCGGACTGATGCTTCTGATGCTTTTGATGGTAGTGGTGATGTTCAATGATGTGAGGAAAATCTTCTTTTAAGTGTTAAGATGTTGAGGTTAAAAATTAAAACTGCGATACCGGTGGATCATTCCGTGCTTTGCAGACTCACAATCGTAAAAAAGGTTCATAAGAATCGTAAAAAATGTAAAAAAAGGTTGACACACACGGGTCTGTATAATATAATTAAGCAATGTGACGAAGTATGTAAATGTCTGATCCAAGCCCCGGTAACGACATTTTACTATAGAAACTCATAATGGAATATCAATCAGGAGGTTACCCCATGAAAAGTTATATGGCTAGTCCAGCAACAATCGAAAGAAAATGGTATGTAGTGGACGCAACAGGATATACATTAGGTAGATTAGCATCAGAAGTAGCAAAGATCTTAAGAGGTAAAAACAAACCGATCTTTACTCCGTTTATCGATACAGGTGATTATGTAATCATCACAAACGCAGACAAAATCAAAGTAACAGGTAAAAAACTGGAACAGAAAGTTTACTACAGACATTCCGACTACGTTGGAGGAATGAAAGAGACAACTCTGAAAGAAATGTTAAACAAGAAACCGGAAAGAGTTATCGAACTGGCAGTTAAAGGTATGCTTCCAAAAGGACCTCTGGGAAGAGAAATGTACAAAAAACTTTTTGTATATGCTGGTCCGGATCACAAACATGCAGCTCAGAAGCCAGAAGTATTAACATTTTAACAGGAGGTAAATGACAGTGGCTAACAAATTCTACGGTACAGGAAGAAGAAAAAAATCTATCGCAAGAGTATATGTAGTACCTGGTACAGGTAAGATCACAATCAATAAAAGAGATATCGACGAGTACTTTGGTCTGGAAACACTGAAAGTAATCGTTCGTCAGCCGTTAGTAGCAACAGAGACAGCTGATAAATACGACGTACTGGTAAATGTACGCGGTGGTGGTACAACAGGTCAGGCCGGTGCTATCAGACATGGTCTTTCAAGAGCACTGCTTCACGTAGATGGCGAGTTCAGACCAGTCCTGAAAAAAGCAGGATTCCTGACACGTGACCCGAGAATGAAAGAACGTAAGAAATACGGTCTCAAAGCAGCTAGACGTGCACCACAGTTCTCAAAACGTTAATCTCGATTATCAAAAAGAGAATACGAAAAAGTATATCAAACCTCAGAAACCTTGTGTTTCTGGGGTTTTTCTTTACCCTTAACTCTTGGTGAAATGTCTAGATATGTGGTGAAGCTTTTTTGGTCAAAGTCATAGTGCCGGAGTGTCCCACAATTTTCTTGATGGTTGTATCCTGAGCACCAGCTTCCGATAACCACTATACCCTGATGTCTATGACACCGTTTCCAAAGAGGAAATAGCAGAATTTGAGGATATCATGCGTAAAATCATAACAGGAATCATCTCTGAGGCCAGTGGTATAGCTACATGGGTGTATGTGCAGAAATGTTTTTCTATCGGTTGGGACTAAAAGATGGACTGAATCTGAAAAATACAGTAAAATCTACATTAGAAATGTTATCGGGAAATATTCGTGGAGGGGAACTAAAAGATGAAGAATGAAATCGTATTATTTACAGATGGTGATGTCAATATAGAAGTTCAAATCAATCCTGAGCAGGAGACAGTTTGGCTGACGCAAAAACAAATGGAAGTGTTGTTTGATGTTAAGCACGCTACAGTAAGCGAACATATTTCAAATATTCTTGCTTCAGGAGAACTGGATGAGACTTCTGTCGGTTTTTCCGACAGAAGTACAGGGGGACGAAAACCCAAAATTTATAATTTGGATATGATTTTGTCTGTCGGATATCGAGTTAATTCTAAAAGAGGTATAGCTTTCAGAAAAGTCTGAACTCTTAAAACAGATGAAATCTCAATCGGAATTTTCAAAAAAACGTATGTCAAAGAATCTTTGCATTATAATACACGCACTGTAAACAGATCCTTGCTTTACTTAATATACAACTGTCCTATATAATTTGGACAGAAGGAGGAACTTATTATTATGAATATTGGAAATCAAATATCAACAATTCGAAAAGAACAGCAATTAACACAAGAGCAATTTGGGGCGTTATTTCATGTGACACGACAAACAGTTTCAAACTGGGAAAAATGAAAAGAAGCAGAACAATGGGAGATGACAATGAAAAGAAGCAGGACAATGAGGGATGAGACCCAATGCCCTGCTTCTAAAAGCGGATTGCTATACTTCAAGGTGAAATTTCTTAGATCTTTGAAAGCACAAAATCCTGTATTTTCTGAAACGATTATTCTACATCTTTCAGTGCAGCCAGATCTTCTTCGCCGGTACGGACTTTTACAACATGCCGTACGTCATATACAAAGATCTTGCCATCGCCGATGTGACCGGTATAGAGACATTTTTTGGCAGTTTCGATGACTTTTTCCACCGGGATATTGCCGCCGATGACTTCTACTTTAACTTTTGGGAGGAGTGTAGCGTCAACTTCGGCACCACGGTATTTTTCGCCGGAACCTTTCTGGATACTGCAGCCCATAACCTGTGTAACGGTCATACCGGTGACACCAAGTTCATTGAGAGCTTTGCGGAGTTTGTCATACCGGGAAAGTTTTACAAGGATGGAAACTTTGTACATGCCGGTTGGATTGACAGCAACCAGTTCTTCACCGGCTACTTTGACGGCGGCATTTTTCTGTGAATCGCTTGCTTTCGTATAATCAGATTCACCAAGATCTGTATTTTCATTCACATCCATCGTAGCAGTAATATCAGAAATGTTGAATCCAGCATAAGCACTTGCCAGGCCATGCTCGTGATAGTCCAGGCCTTCGATTTCGATATCAGCCGGAACACGCAGACCAACAAGTTTGTCGATGACTTTGAAAATAATGGTCATGGTAATGATAACCCAGAGCATAACAGAGGCAACACCGAGCAGCTGGATCAGGAAATAATGGATACCTCCGCCGTAAACCAGACCGGCAAGGGCACCGTTTAATGTCATGGAAACATCCGGCTTACCGTAACGAACCTAGGTAAAGATCATGGCAGTACAGGTTGCGATAGCAGCGGAAAGGTTTGTGTTCATGTATACCAGACTGGCTTTTGTAAGATCGGCGTCAGTTGACATTGCAGTTGTGCTTGCTCCGTTAAATCCGAACCAGCAGAACCAGAGAATGAAAACACCGAGTGCGGAAACGGTGAGATTATGACCGGGGATTGCTCTTGGTTTTCCGTCTTTATCATATTTGCCAATACGAGGACCAAGGATTTTTGCACCGATACAGGCAGTGACACCGCCGACCATATGTACGGCAGTACTTCCGGCAAAATCATGGAAGCCAAGCTGAGAAAGCCAGCCGCCGCCCCAGATCCAGTGACCGGAGATCGGATAGACGATCAGAGAGATCATGGCACTATATAAACAGTAAGCTTTGAAATTTGTCCGCTCTGCCATGGAACCGGAAACGATCGTGGCAGATGTTGCACAGAAAACTGTCTGAAAAATGACGAAACACCAGGTCGGCAGAGATCCAAACTGATAACTTCCGCGGATCAGCGGATCGAGTTTTCCGATAAAAGCACCGCTTCCGCCGAACATCAGGCCGAATCCGACCAGCCAGAATGCGGGAGTTCCGATACAGAAATCCATCATATTCTTCATAAGAATATTGCCGGTATTTTTGGCACGCGTAAGTCCGGCCTCACACATTGCAAAACCAGCCTGCATAAAATAAACAAGTGCGGCTCCAAGTAATGTCCAGATGACATCAACAGATGAAAAATTATAAAAATAAAGCAGAATCCATTTTTAGTTCAGAATCGTAATCAAACAGAAACGATACCTGATCCGGAGCATTTATTCATCAAGATCCATTGTTTTGGCCGAAATTCCGTTGACGGTTACATTATCATCCACCGTGATAACAAGACATTTTTTGCCATCCACAATACGTGTCTCCACAAGATCAGCATACTCCGGGCTGACCTGAATCGTGATCAGAGGGGTTTTGATCTCAAAACGTCTGGTGTTTACAAGGTTGGAAGCCATAAGGGAAGTATCTTCACCGACTGCATTGTCATAGGCAGCATCAAAATCAGAAAGCTTTTCATCTTCCACACCGCTTCGCTCCAGAAGCTGCTTTACTTCCCTTTTATCCAGCATGACCGGTTCCGGATCATTTTTGTGTTCCTCCATCAGCATAGTCAGATTGTCATGGATATTTTTGACTGTTTCATAATTACATTCTTCACCGAGAGTGTCGGAAATAACAGCCTGGAATGATTCCTTCTGTTCCCCGGCAGTAAGGGAAGCTTCACAGCCAAACATATTTTCCACAAATTCTGCCTGAAGTTCTTCCGGCTTTTTTGAATAGTAGAGCATCGCATGCAGGTCAGTGCTGCGGTCATGAAATGCCGGGAACAGGAAACCGCGTTCCGGAAGTTCCACGATCCAGTCACGGATACGGTCATGGATGCGGTTTTCCGCTTCGTTGTAGCACAGTCCGGCTTTGGAGAGCCTGACCGGGCAGATACAGCACAGGATGTATTCGTAAACCTCATCGGAGGAATCGAACATCTCTGTATTATCTTTGGCCTTTCCAGGAACATCGTAGGCAGCATGTACGAGAATGATAAAATAATTTTCCGCATTGTAATAATGTTCGATGATCTTGTCATAACATTCATCGACAAGAGCATCATCCGTCAGACGGCTGTTTTTTAAACGCAGCAGAAATTCCTGCTCGCCGCCTTCCGCCTCTGCTTTCAGTGGAAATTCCAGATTCAGCAGATTTTTGCCGATCGTTCCGGAAAGTGTCTTCTTGAAAATTTCAAAATATTTAAACATTTCTTCATCAGAAAGCGAAAGAAATGATTCACGCATCTCCAGACGTTTTTCCTTTTCCGAATCGACATAACAGCCGCAGATTCGGGAAATCGTACAGTTGTCCGGTGTGAATTGCTTCTTTAACTCAGAAATCTCTTTTTTATTCATAGGTATCCTCCCCTGTGGTTTGTCTATATCAATGAGCCATACGTGATTTTTCCGTATTTTGTACTCTCAAAATCACGAAAACATTCGGAATTCGCATATTTACTGCGTAAATAGCTGCACCCTCATGTTTTGGCGGTCCTCACAGACACAAATACGTATGCAAGCATCCGTTTTGTGTCCATTTGTCCCTTGAATCATCAGTATTTTAATATAGACCCGGACAAAAAGCAAGAAATGAAAAATTGCCGTTTCTTATTGACAAACGCAGGATTTTGCCATAAACTGATGAATGAAACAGAGCTGACAGCTCGTTATAGGGGCAAGACGAAGAAAAGGGATAGTACATTTCGGACAATCTACAGAGAGGGGATCACTGGTGCGAGATTCCTGTGCGGAAGAGATGGAACCTGCCTTGGAGTCCTGTATGAAAATACAGCGTAGTTCCGGCGATAACGGAAAATGAGTGAGTACTGTTTTTAACAGTGCTAATCAGGGTGGTACCGCCGAAGAGATGACAAGTCCTTGGTTCCTGCGTTCACGCAGAGACCGGGGCTTTTTTATTAGGTGCCAAAGAGGAGAATTGTGAGAGTACCATGTATGAAACGATTTGTATGGCATCTTCTGGCTTTAATATTTTCAGCAAGAAAAGGAGAAAACGATGGCAAAAGAAAAGAAATTAGTTGAAGCAATCACATCTATGGATGAAGATTTTGCACAGTGGTATACCGATGTGGTAAAAAAAGCAGAGCTGATCGATTATACCAGCGTAAAAGGATGTATGGCGATTAAACCGGCAGGCTATGCAATCTGGGAGAATATCCAGCATGAGCTGGATCGCAGATTCAAAGAGACCGGCGTACAGAATGTATACATGCCGATGCTGATCCCGGAAAGTCTGCTTCAGAAAGAAAAAGATCATGTAGAAGGTTTTGCACCGGAAGTAGCATGGGTAACACACGGAGGACTGGAGCCGCTTCAGGAGCGTATGTGTGTACGTCCAACTTCTGAGACACTGTTCTGCGATTTCTACTCCAGAGATATTCATTCTTACCGTGATCTGCCGAAAGTATACAATCAGTGGTGTTCTGTTATGCGTTGGGAGAAGACAACAAGACCGTTTTTGCGTTCCAGAGAGTTCTTATGGCAGGAAGGACATACCGCACACGCAACAGCAGAAGAAGCAGAAGCACGTACGATCCAGATGCTGAATGTTTATGCAGATTTCTGTGAAGAAGTTCTGGCGATCCCGGTTGTAAAAGGAAGAAAGACCGATAAAGAAAAATTTGCCGGAGCAGAAGCAACTTACACGATTGAATCCCTGATGCACGACGGAAAAGCACTGCAGTCCGGAACAAGCCACAATTTCGGTGATGGATTTGCAAAAGCTTATGATATCCAGTTTACAGACCGTGACAACAAACTGAAATATGTTCACCAGACATCCTGGGGTATGACCACACGTATGATCGGTGCGATCATCATGGTACATGGAGATAACAGCGGTCTGGTGCTGCCGCCGAGAATCACTCCGGTACAGGTAGATATCATCCCGATCCAGCAGAAAAAGGCAGGCATCCTGGAGAAAGCAGCAGAAGTGGAAGCAACACTGAAAGCGGCTGGATTAAGAGTGAAAACAGATGATACTGACAGAAGTCCGGGATGGAAATTCTCCGAGCAGGAGATGCGAGGTATTCCGGTTCGTGTGGAGATGGGACCAAAAGATATCGAAGCAGGTCAGGCTGTTGTCGTACGCCGTGACACACGTGAAAAGATCACCGTAGCAATTGACGAACTGGCAGCAGAATTGCCGAAGATCCTGGATAGCATGCAGAAAGATATGCTGGAGAGAGCACGCAAACACAGAGATGCACATACTTATGTTGCTCATAACATGGAAGAGTTAAAAGACATCGCAGACAACAAACCAGGATTTATCAAGGCAATGTGGTGCGGTGAACGTGAATGTGAAGATAAATTAAAAGAAGATGCAGGAATCACATCACGCTGTATGCCGTTTGAACAGGAAACCATTTCCGACGTATGCGTATGCTGCGGAAAACCGGCGAAAAAAATGGTATACTGGGGCAAAGCATACTAAAAACAGTTTCTTGCAGTGAGATTACATCAGGAGAAACGTTGATGTAAAATCTGAATTCTGATATCAGATGATATGATATATAAAGAGACAGAGCCACAGTGACGCAGGTGAAATACAATGCGTTATGTGCTCTGTCTTTTTGCATCATTTATTATGTTTTCCGGGCTGCCGAAGGGAAAGTGAAAATTTATTTCTCAGGCTTGCGGTATGCGTACACAGCCAGTCCGTCTTTCATGGGAAGTTTCGGAGATCCCTGGATCAGCGGAAGTGCATAATCAATAAATGCCTGAGCAATATCAGTTCCGTCTTTTGTGATCCATTCAACAGGAACCGTCTTTTCCTGATTGCAGATCAGGTTGACATCCTCAAGGCCACATTCCATCACGTATGGTTTGTCAGATTTACGGACAAAGCTGACCATCTTGCCGGTTTCACCGCTGATGGCAGAAGTCACGCCGAAAGCTCCAGCCTGTGCAGCTTCCAGTGCATCCGTTTCAGACTGCAGGAAGGCAGAACATCTCTGATTGACATTCAGCTCGACCGAGCGAACTTTTACACCGAGGCGGTCACGCACCAGATTTTCCAGATATTTGCCGCAGCCGGTCAGCATTTTGTGTCCAAATGCATCGACACCTGCAGAGGCTGCATATTCACAGATAAAGGTGCCATCCTTGTCATGAATGCCTTCGGATACACAGACGATCAGGTTGTTTTTTGTCTTAAAACATTCTTCCAGAGAAGCAAGGAAAGATTCCTGGTCAAAATCCGCCTCCGGCAGATAAATCAGCACCGGGTTGTCCTGCTCGAATTTGCGGGCAAGTACGGATGCTGCGGTCAGCCAGCCGGCATGGCGGCCCATGATCTCAATGATGGTAACAGATTTTGTATTATAAACAGAAGCGTCCAGTCCGATTTCACAGACGGAAGCAGCCACATATTTTGCGGCACTGCCGAATCCCGGTGTGTGGTCGGTGAGGATCAGGTCGTTGTCGATCGTTTTCGGAATACCCATGATACGTACATCAATGTTGTGGGCAGCAGCATAGCGGGAAAGCTTGCTGACCGTATCCATAGAATCGTTTCCTCCTATATAAAAAAAGTAACCGATGTTCATCTCTTCAAATTTCTGAAACAGCAGAGGATAGATCGCATCATTTAAATCATCCGGAAGTTTGAAACGGCAGGAACCAAGGTAAGCCCCTGGAGTTGTACGCAGAGCTTCCAGTGTATCGTTATCCAGTTCTTTCATATCCATAAAGCGTCCGTCTAAAAATCCCTGGATGCCGTTGATCATGCCGTAGACATGTTCAATCTCTTCGCTGCGGTTAAAACCTTCACGGATCACACCGTAAAGACTGCTGTTGATAACGGCGGTCGGTCCGCCGGACTGTCCTACAATTAAATTTTTCACAAGTTAAGCTCCTTTCAGCTTCTTTTTGGCATTCCTTTCTATTTTACTACATTTTCTGAAAAAAAACTATTATGAATCGCGGGAAATTCTAAAAATAATTCTCTCTGTTTCATCAATTACTTTTTCAGAATATTTTTGGAAATATTCAGGAAAAGTCAAAGAAACCGACCGAAAAATTTACGGAATCTCGTACAAACGAGGTAAAAACATAAAAAATAATTGACAAGCACAAAACCCGGCGGTATTATAGAACACAAGATTTTTTATTAAAATATAATAAAGATAAAAAATCTGTAAAGTGAAGTTTTAGAAGGAGGAAAAATATTATGAAAAAATTCACAAGATTTTTTGCTACCGTTGCAGCAGTCTCTA
>OHAD01001342.1_pt1 | contig 23766 bp, 21 predicted proteins | sample 1577011 | NCBI WGS metagenome assembly OHAD01 (sample SAMEA3541510, study PRJEB24748) | human gut metagenome | biome: human gut; feature: human-associated habitat; material: faeces | place: China | collected 2012 | reverse complement strand
GTCTTACGACTTTGAAAGCATTTTTGTTACCATCAACGCTATATATTATAGAACCCTTTTTTCTAGTATACTCTAAATACACCTGTTACAGTACCCATTACCTTGACTTGGTCTGGCTCAAAGACCATTGGCTCATAGGCTGAGTTTTCCGGTTTTAGTAGGACTTTGCCATCTTTTTTTTCCAATGTTTTAACAGTAGCGCTCTCTCCATTTATTAGTGCTACGACTATTTTTCCATTGTCTGACCTAGTGTCAGATGCATCCACTATTATATAGTCCTTGTCTATTATTCCAACTTCGACCATACTGTCACCCTTAATTCTCAGCATAAAACAATCCTTACCTTTGATATAGGCTGATGGTAGACCTATATAGTCTTCGATATTTTCTTGGGCTAAAATAGGGCTACCAGCTGCAATGCTACCTACAAGAGGCAGGTTGACTATCTCAGGGTTAAAGTCGAACACATTTGAATCATCCGTTTTGTCCAATATTTCGATGGCCCTGGGCTTGCTGGCATCTTTCCTAATATATTTGTTCTTTTCAAGTGTGTTCAAGACTGCAAAAACAGTCGAAGTGGACTTGATGTTTAAGCTTTTACAGATTTCACGTACTGAAGGTGGGTATCCCTTGTCGTTGATGTAGGATTTTAAAAAGTTCAGTACGGAGAGCTCTTTTTCGTTTAAATTTTCGTACATGGGCATTCCTCCTATACTAAGAGTATAACATGTTTAGAACGTATGTTCAAGAATACCATTTATATAATTTACTAAAATAGCTCTAGCCTGATTATTGAAAATATAAATAGCTGGTCATCCACCATAGAGTAACTTAGTCTTTTCTCTTCTTGCCTAGAGGGGTGTCTTCATCCAACCAGTTGAAGTTTTCAACTATGTCTCTCTTTAGGTTCTTCCTGTGGGCAGCATATAGCTGGGTTGTAGTCACATTGTCATGGTCCATAAGGTTTTGGACATCATAGATAGAAAAACCTGTCTCTATCAGGGAGGTAGCAGCTGTAGCCCTTAGCTTGTGGGGACTATACCCCTTATCCCTAGAGGTTTTCATGGCAATAGAGGTATATTTTTTAACGAGGTCCCTAATTGACCTGGCCGTCATCCTTTTTTTCTGTAGCGATAGGAAGAGGGCATCTTTGTATTCGTCTGCAAGGTCATCTGACTTGGGTCTTTCAAAACTTATATAGTCTTTTACAACCCTTTCACAGGCTTCGTTTATAGGCATTAGGACTTCCTTGCCCCTCTTCCTATAGATCATGAATTCTCCCCTAGAAAAGTTGAAGGAGGATATATTTAGCTCTCTCAACTCGTTAAGTCTTAGGCCGTATGTGATAAACAAGACTAGTATGGCCTTGTCACGCAATTTAGTCTTTAGCCAGTAGTCCTTTTCCCTATCTGTTAGACCCTGTCCACTCTCTACAGCATCTAGCATATTGGCAACCTCATCTATTTCCAACCTTTTAATAGCATCTGGTTGGGGCTTTGGCAATTTAATTGGATTAAAACCACCAGTGATATCGTCCTTTAGCTGTTCATTCCTATATAGAAACTTAAAGAGGGTAGATATTGATGATTTCTTTCTGGCGAGTGACTTGTTATTGTTTTCGTAGAGAACCTTGTCTGAATTTACTTCCTTATAGTAGCGGTTGCAGTAGTCCCCCAGGAATATATTTACATCTCTGGCAGATATCTCAGCAAAGTCATCCAGGCTAATCTCAGCAAGGCTTTCTGCACTTGTATATAGGCCGGACTCGATAAGGTAGCTACAAAAGAATTTTATGTCATTTAGGTAGGCCCTCCTAGTAGTTACAGCTACGGCCCCTCTTAGGTATATAAAATAATCCCTCATAAAAGTTGGTAGCTGTGATTCTAGAGCCATGCATTCATCTATTATATTGCTATCACGTATGACAATATTGTCTGGTCTAGAGGATTTATTATTAATTTTTTTAGCCATTTAAATCACCTTTCCTTACATTGTGAGAAATTTTCAGAATTTATAAAAATTACTGGACAAATCATCTTCTATAATATACTATTATAACATATCATTTTTTAGGGGTTAAGCTATAAAGCGAAATTGTAAATTGACCAATAAGATGTGATAAAATAAATACACTATTAGGAGGAAAAATTTATGCTAAGATTCGAAAATGACTATTTAGAAGGCTGCCTACCAGGCATACTTGACAGACTTGTAGAAACAAACATGGAGCAGACGGTCGGCTATAGGTTAGATGAATACTGTCAGAGTGCAACAGAAAAAATAAGACAAGCATGCAAGTGTCAAGACTTGGATGTACATTATTTTGTGGGCGGGACACAGACTAATTTGACAGTTTTATCTTCAATTATGAGACCTCATGAGGCTGTTGTATCCCCAGTATTAGGGCACGTAAATATACATGAGTGTGGAGCAATTGAAGGGGTCGGGCATAAAGTAATTACAGTATCTAATGGTGATGAGGTTTTGGACAATGAGGCTAAGCTATATCCAGCGAGTCTTGAAAAATACTTATCTGGATTTTTTGGACACTGGGACTGGCATAGGGCCCAGCCAGGAGCCGTCTATATTTCCCATCCTACAGAGAGGGGAGTCCTATATAGTAGGGAAGAGTTAATAGAGATAAAGTCTATATGTGACAGGTTCAATTTACCCCTATTTGTTGACGGAGCAAGATTATCTTATGCACTTGCATCAAAAGAAAATGATATCAGCCTGGAAGATTTAGCCAAGTACACTGACGTATTTTTCATAGGTGGAACAAAGTGTGGAGCTATGTTTGGTGAGGCGGTTTGCTTTACAAATGATAGATATAACAAGGGCTTTGCCTGCCTTTCAAAAAGTAAGGGAGCAATAATGGCTAAGGGTAGACTCTTGGGACTACAATTTGAGTACCTATTTACAGATGACAACTATGTCAAGTACAGTAGGGATGCATATGGCTATGCAATGGAAATTAAAGAAGCATTTTTGAGTAAAAATATAAGCTTTCTTTCAAATTCCTATACAAACCAGCAGTTCCCTATATTGACTAAAGACCAGCAAAAAATATTCGATGATAGGGGAATTAGCTATACAACTGAATCTTATGAGGAAGATAATTCAAATGGTCTAAGATTTTGTACAAGTTGGGCTTCTAGGAGAGAAGATATAGACTATTTGCTAGATACTATCGCAAGCCTTTAGTAAACTACAAAAAACGGAAAATATTTAAAAAAATCTAATTAAATATAACAAATATTGAAATAAGTTGATTTTTTGATATTACTTAATATAGTAAGCTTTTGTAAGTGAATTTTACAGTCCTGGTATATTTTATGTTTACCAGGACTCTTTTTATCTAATTTAATTATTGATATGAAATATCGGTTAAAAAACTTGCATATTGACAAAAAAGTAAATAACGTTTATATTATTATTAAAGAAAGATTTAGTTTATAAATTGCAAAATATCTCTATGAGTAATTTTGAGGGTATAAGATTATAGCTGATATAAGTATAGGAAATCTATAAAAACCCTATAAAACTAACATATATAGAGCTTTTAAATATATGAAATAAAGTTATGCATATCTGCAATTAAAGAATAAATGAAATACTTATTTTAAATAATTCAAAGAAGGTGTTTTTTATGTGTGTTATTAAAGGTTTAGACAATTACGTTGCGAATAAGAAGGACTTGTGTGATAAGAATGATAGTATAGACAGGAGCCTCTTTGCCAAGTATGGAGTAAAGAGGGGACTAAGAGACGAGAAGGGGCAGGGTGTCTTAACAGGTCTGACTAATATATCCCATCTTGGGGGTAGTAAGATGGTAGATGGTGTCAAAGAGCCTACAGAGGGTTTCCTTTTGTACAGGGGCTATGACATAGTAGACCTTGTTCAGGGAGCTATAGGCAAAAGATTTATATTCGAAGAGGCTGCATACCTACTGCTATTCGGACAACTACCAAATAGCCAGGAGCTTGATGAGTTCAAGTCTATAATAGCCAATGCCATGTCATTTCCACCAAGCTTTACAAGGGATGTAATTATGAAGGCAGCTACACCTGATATCATGAATTCTATGACTAGGAGTATATTGACACTTTCTTCTTATGATGACGAGGTCAACAATCTTGATATAGAAAACGTTTTGAGACAGTGTATAATGTTGATTTCTACCTTCCCAATGATGGCAGTCTATGGTTATCATGCCTATAACCATTATGAAAATGACAAGTCTATGTATATACATAGGCCCGACAAGAATCTTTCATTGGCAGAGAATTTGTTGAGGATGTTGAGACCGAATGCAGAGTTTTCACCACTTGAAGCCAAGGTATTGGACATAGCCTTGATGTTACATATGGAGCATGGTGGAGGTAACAACTCTACATTTACAACTAGGGTAGTTACATCTAGTGGATCTGACACATATTCAGCTATAGCTGCTGCTATGTCATCACTAAAGGGTAAGAAGCACGGTGGTGCAAACCTAATGGTAATCAATATGATGGACGATATAAAGGCCCACATATCAGACTATGGTAATGAGGCAGAGATAGAGGCCTACCTAAGAAAGATACTAAACAAGGAAGCCTTTGATAAGAAGGGCTTGATATATGGAATGGGTCATGCAGTATATACAGTATCTGACCCTAGAGAGGTAGTATTTAAGAAGTTTGTAGAGATGCTTGCCAAGGAGACCCACCACTGCAAGGATATGGAACTATATAATAATATAGAAAAGATAGCGCCTAGGTTGATACAGGAGCACAGAAATACCCTAAAGCCTGTTAGCCCTAACGTAGACTTCTACAGCGGTTTTGTATATGATATGCTAGACATACCTAGAGAACTGTTTACACCTTTATTTGCAGTTGCCAGGATAGTTGGCTGGTCTGCCCACAGGATAGAGGAGTTGGTATCAGCTGACAAGATTATAAGACCTGCCTATAAGAGCTTGGTGGTAGCCAAGGACTACAAGTCTAGAGACCAAAGATAATAATTTTAAATAAAAAACTGGGAGGAAATTCTCCCAGTTTTTTATTTGTAGACTTTATTTGCATATTTTGCATATAGTTATACATATTTGCCTATATTTATTATATTAATTTTCCAAAATTGAAATATCAATTTGTACTCCTAGTACATAGTAATTATGGTGTCTCATTTTGTTTACAAAAATATATAGTCGTTATTAGCAAGCCTATATAGAATTCAACTAATTACGGTTAAAATTCTATTTCTTGAAAAATGCCAGTCCTATTGTTCCTGGGCCAACATGGGTACCTATGGTAGAACCCATGACTGATACTGGTATACCTTCGATATCCTTGCCAAAGATATCAGGATAAGCCTGTTTGAATTTGTCTAGACCCTTTGGATCATTACCAGAATATACCAACATAGAAGGCATATCCACATCATAATCATCAGCCAACCTTATTACATCGGCCATTTTCTCCATACCTTTTTTTATACCTCTGGCCTTGCCGATTACTTCAACCTCACCATTACTTAGTGTACAAAGAGGCTTGAGTGATAGGATAGACCCAGCGATTGCCTGGGCTGCAGATAATCTACCGCCCTTGTGCAGGTATTCTAGTGTATCTAGTAGGTAACAAATTTCTATTTTTTCTCGTTTTTCTTCCAATTTTTTAACTATTTCTTCAGGATTATCTATTGTTTTAGTAAGTTCAAGTGCATAGAGGACTAATATTTTTTCCCCTATGGTTGCACTCATACTATCTACAAGAAAGACCTTACCAGGAAATGCTTGGGCAGCCAATCTGGCACTTGAATATGTTCCAGACAACTTTGATGATATAGTGATAGCAATGGCCGTGTCACCATTTTCTACGATTTCTTCAAATGTTTCCTGGAATGTAAATGGTCCAACCTGGCTAGTTTTAGGAAGCTCACTGGATGCTTCCAATAATTCATAGAATTTTTGATTGTCTATATCTATACTATCTTTGTATTCTTTGTCTCCAAAGGTCACACTAAGAGGGCAGAAATACATGCCCAAAGATTTTGCTTCTTCATATGTGAAATCTGAAGCTGAATCTACTACTAATTTAATGCTCATTAAACATCCTCCTCATTATAACCATCCCTTAACCCAACTATAGAAGGGTAATTTTATTTATTTATGCGATCTTTGATTTCTTATTAACCTATATTATATCATGAAATAGATATGGGTGTCAGTATATCCTTACAAAAAACATAACTATTCCCTAAATATACATTTAAGGAATAGTTATATCTCGCTCACCTAATACCCTAATATATTAATTTATATATAGTCTAGCTGGGAATATAAAAAGGCTAAGTCTAGAGTTTTAATTTATCTTCAAGACTTAACCTATAAATATATACAGCAACTTTGATATAATCATTGTTACAAAGGCAAAAACCAAACCCACTGTCAAAAATGAAAAAATGCTGATTAGTAGCTTTAATAATATTACCTGGTATTTGATTCCCAAAATTATAAATATCAAGTTTATAAGGTATGTCAAAACTATAAACACAAATAGCCCCGACCTACTATTTAAAATATCTTCCTTGCTCAGGTCCATATGGCTAGTTATGGAATACATGATATATATAAAGATTGCATACCTAGGCCAACTATGCCCTATAAAGGGATTTAGATTATGGACAATTGACAGTACAATGCTAATATATATATTTAAGGAATCTCCTATACTATTTATATTGGACATGTATGCCATATTTTTGTTAAATGTCTGGTATATCAAGGCAAATTCATCAGGTAATAGAAGGCGCATAAATAAGATCATGCTGGCAGTACCTACAATTATAGGAGCAATTCCTATGAAGAAATTACCCACCATTTGATAGGGGCTTGACTTGTCGCACCGGTGGTTTACATAGCCCATTACCCCATCAAACCGACTCTTGTAGGGCCTGAATAAGGAAAAATCTACTATTTCATGCCTAAAAATAAGGCAAAACAAGATATGGCTAAATTCATGGACTACTGTACCGATAAGACCTGTAACAAGCAGTCCATTTATACCAAAACACCTGTATATATAGCGGGTGTTTTTCTTGCCGAGGTAGCTAAATATACTTGCCAGAAGTGATAGGATTACTAGTATTTCTAGGCTGAGCACAAGGGCATTTAAAAGATAATCACCTATAGCCTTCATATGAGCTACCTCCTATCAATTGCTTCTAGCCTATAGATAGGCATACCCAGTTCCATAAACCTCTCCTCGTACTCTGTAGTTATATTGGCATCGAATTCGCTATTTGCCAGGTCAAGTGATATGTTTTTTAGCTGCCAGTCATTGCCAGACATCTCATTTAAGCTAAATTCAAATAGGTCCCTGTTGTCAGTTTTAAAATGAATCTCACCATGATTTAGCTTTTTTCTATATAATTCAAGGAAGTTTGAATGCGTCAATCTCCTCTTGGCAGTCCTCTTCTTAGGCCATGGGTCACAGAAGTTTACATATATCCTATTTAGTTCATTGTCTGCAAAGTATAGGTCAAATAACTCTACACTACCCCATAGGAATACAATATTGTCCAAGTCTAGCCTGTCTGCCTTTTCCACGGCCTTGACCAAGACCTCTTCTTTTATCTCTAGTGCTATATAATTGATATCCTTGTTGGCCTGGGCCATACCAGTCAAAAACTTGCCCCTGCCAGTACCGACTTCAAGGTGTATTGGATTATTATTGCCAAAAATATTTCTCCATTTGCCCCTATAATTTTCAATAAGATTATTATAGATTTCATTTTTTAGGAATAACCTATTATCAAATGGATTTAAATAATCACCGCTGACATCTTCCCTTGATATCAAAGTAGTTTGTATGTTTTTGTCGGCAACAGAACTTTCAGACGCAGTAGTATTGACATTACTAGCATCTGAAGGTGCAAGTAGGTCCCTTTCTAAGACCTGCTCAACCATTCCATTTATTATGTAATCCTTATACGACAGGAGCTTTTCATCTGCCCCCTTTACCCTACGTCTTCTCATATTTTTCCTCCTACAATCATAAAATTCTATTTTTAGTTTATCTTACTAATAATAAAGTAAATCACCATATCTATATGATCTAGAACAATAAAAGTAAATATACTTTAATGCACTGATTAACTTATATTATAACATGGCTGACAGTTCTAGGCAAAAAAATACCGTAGACAAAAGCCTACGGTACCTATAAAACTTAAAAATTATATGGACTAGTGACAGCCTGAGCAACTTCCGCAGCTACTCTGCATATCCTTCATCTTTTCTGGTATAACTCTGAATCCGCTGTTCATATCCTGGATTACCATGTCACCGAATTCCTGGTATTCCTGAGAATCCATTATAAATTCGATATCATCAACTAGACAAGATACGTCGCTTTCCTTCTTTTCATCTAGGGCCAAGCCGAAAGATGGTCCAGAACAAGCAGCTCCAGCAAAATACATTCTAACTGATGTTGGTTGGTCAGCCTGTTCAGATATTATTTCCTTTAAAACGCTTATAGCCTGCTGTGGTGCATCTACTTTCATATTTTATACCTCACTTTTCATTATTTTAAATATTTATATTAGATATATATCCATTTCATCGTGGATATAATCAATAACTTATTTTGAAACCAAGATTATTATAACATAAATAATATCATTTTGCATGTGTTTTTCGGTCTATATATTATTTCACATATGATAGACTCAAGAAATAAGGCTAAAAATTCATTTTTTATGCATGAAAGTTATATTTTACGTTCTATTACTTTATTTGATTCTAATGAAGATTTAATATCGATCACCCTTTGATTTTCTGAACCTCTATACTTTAGCTTAATATTTCTCTTGTCTATTTCAAATCTACCATCTATCAAGACATCTGCTTGCTCTATTAATGCTAATTTATCTGAGTCTTCAATGGCTTTTTCAAATTGGTCACCTGTCCACATCCATATATCTTTGTCTGGGTAGTTTTCATTTATCTTTATTAATAAATTGAGTAGAGATTTGTCCATAGTTTGCTGAAGAGGTTCTCCTCCAAGTATGTTGACACCTACAACCATAGGGTTTGATACTAGATCTAAAAAGTAGTCCTCAGTTTGACTTGTCCAGTCCTTACCATAATTGAAGTCCTGTTGGTCTTTATTAAAGCATCCTTCACAATTGTGTCTACAGCCTGAAACAAAGAGGGTTACTCTTATTCCAGGTCCGTTTGTTACATCTAGTTTTCTTATCTTGCTATATTTCATTATTATCCCTCTATCCTTACATATGAATAAGATGGCAAGAGGAGAACCTATTGCCATCAAAAATCTTTTATATTTCTTTATTGGTATCAAAACTTATAGGTGTAGAACCCTATCCCCTATTTCTTGAGTTCTTCCTTTATTCCAGAAGTTAGTACCAATATAACCACAAGTACGTCTCATTACTTGCATTTCATCTCTATCTCTATTGCCGCAAGAAGGACAATACCATTCTAGGTTTTCATCCAACTGCATTTCACCTGTATAGCCACACTGGTAGCATACATCTGGCTTTGTATTGATTTCAGCGTACTGAATATTGTGGTAGATAAAGTTTATAACCTGTTCTACTGCTTCTAGGTTTCTAGTCATGTCAGGGACTTCAATGTATGATATGCATCCTCCTGTAGATATACTATGGAACTGCGATTCGAATTTAAGTTTGCTGAAGGCATCAATTTCTTCTAAAACATTTACATGGTAGGAGTTTGTATAATATAGTTTGTCTGTTACACCTTCTATTTCTCCAAACCTAGCCTTGTCTATTCTACAGAACCTATATACAAGTGATTCAGCTGGAGTACCATATAGGCTGAAGCCTAGTCCTGTCTCATTTCTCCACCTGTCACAGGCATCCTTCATATGTCTCATTACATCTAGGGCGAACTTCTCTCCCTCAGGTGTAGTATGACTAACACCTAACATCGCATATACCATTTCATATATACCTACGTAGCCTAGCGAAAGAGTTGAGTAACCATCTTTTAGTAGTGAATCTATTTTTTGACCCTTTTTAAGCCTTGCTATTGCTCCGTGCTGCCAATGTATAGGAGATACATCTGAAAGTGTTCCTAGCAGCATTTCGTGTCTCCTAAGCAGGGCGTCCTTACATAGTTCTAGTCTCTGGTCTAATATATTCCAGAATTGTCCCATTTTACCACCGGAAATTATGGCTATCTGAGGCAGGTTTAGTGATACTACACCTTGATTAAATCTTCCATACCACTTGTGGTCTCCATTTTCGTCCAACCATGGAGATAGGTGGGACCTACAACCCATAGGTGGGAAGGTACATCCTTGATAGTTCATCTTCATAATCTTTGCACTCTGGTAGTCTGGTACTAGTCTCTTGGCAGTACATTCCGCCGCCAGCTTAGTTATATAGTCATACTTGCCTCCTTCAAGGCAGTTATTTTCATCCAACAAATAGACTAGCTTAGGGAAGGCCTCGCCCACATTCTGCCCCTTGTAGTTTTTCATACCTTCTAGTCTCTGTTTGATCATTTCTTCACATATAAGGGCCATTTCCTCTTCGTACTCGTTGCCATCTTCAATTTCAAGATATATAGTGGCAAACGGAGCCTGACCATTTGTAGTCATCAGTGTTGATAGCTGGTATCTAATAGTCTGGACACCATCCTTTAGGTCCTTTAGCATCATGTCATTGGCTAGGTCTAGCGCTAGTTCTTCATCTTTGTACTTGTCCAGGTAGAAATTGTAGAACTTGTCCTTAGTCCTTCTTAGATAAGGTGCTAGATGCTTGATAGTAATACTCTGACCGCCATACTGGTTGCTGGCAACCTGGGCCATAATCTGAGTAGTTACTGTACATGCAGTAGAAAATGATTTAGGAGTTTCTACCATTTTTTCGTTGATAACAGTACTATTATCTAGCATATCCTGTATATTTATTAGACAACAGTTAAATATAGGCTGTAGTGTATAGTCCATATCGTGCCAGTGGATGGCACCTTCATCGTGGGCCTGAACTATATGTGGTGGTATCAGCTTTCTTCTAGCTATGTCCTTTGACACCTCACCCGCAATCAAATCCCTCTGAGTGGAGCATATAACAGCATTCTTGTTTGAGTTTTCCATCATTAGGTCTTCGTTTGACTTTCTCATCAACTTAAGGATTGAGTCATCTGTAGTGTTTACCTGTCTTTTGAACTGTTGAACAGCCCTGTAACCCTCATAGGCCCTAGCTGTTTCACTATGATTATAATGGATTAGTCTATCGTATACAAAGCCTTCAATCTTGTAGATTGTAGGTGTCTCATCTAATTTTAAAAAATGATTTTCACAGTCTCTAGCAACGGCTTCTGCTATGTCGGGATGGTATAGACCACTACCGTTTTTCATTGCCTTTTCTATAGCTATCCTTATCTTTGAACGGTCAAAAGGAACAGTAGTTCCGTCTCTCTTAATTGCGTACATATAAATTCACTCACTTTCTTATCTAATCATCTATTCACTCAATATAATATCCAAAAATAAAAAGTATAATCATCTGTGGTAAAAATTCTAAATAAAGATATATTAAGGGTTACAAACAGATACAGTATACTTAAAATGTTGCCAAACACTATATTGTGTAATATTCTATTTAATACAACATATAGACCAAATATTTTTTGTAAATACAATATGTTGTGTCTTCGATATATAGTATAAGGCATTTTAGAAAATAAAACAAGGGTTGATTTAAGGGAGAAAATGAAGCCAAAGTAGTCAAACTTAAGATAATAATGTTGCATCCGGTACCATAACTGTCATAACATATAACATTATACTTTTTGCACTTTATGCCACCAAGATTTATTAATTTATTAAGGTCAAAAAACTGCAAAAAAAATTATGCTTTTGCTAAGCAAGCCTACTATATATAGTTTTAATTATCCTAAAAACACTTATTTTAGATACTAAATGTGGTAAATGGTTCCTTATTTGTGGTCTTGTGGTAATAAATTATTAGATATGCTATAATGCAATATATGAAATATATATTTGGATAGGAGGATACTATGGAAATTTTGGAAAATGAACAGCAGGTTTATGATAAATTAGACTCTTTGGGTATTGAATATAAGGTGATAGAACATGAACCACTATTTACTGCCGAAGATATGGACAAGATAGCTGATAGGGCTCCAGGCATCCAGTGCAAAAACCTATTTTTGAGAAATGCCAAGGGCAACAAGTACTACCTAATTACTGCAGAACACAATGCAAAGGTTGATATGGTAGATATAAGAGGTAAAATCGGTTCAACAAGACTATCTTTTGGTTCACCAGAAAGATTAATGAAGGTATTAAAATTGACACCGGGATCAGTCAACCCCTTCTCTCTTATAAATGATACTGGCAAGGAAGTCCAGTTCTTCTTAGACAAGAGTGTCATGACAGGAGAACAGTTAAACTTCCACCCAAATGTAAACCACAAGACAGTTAATATATCTCTTGATGGCTTGAAAAAGTACCTGGCTGCTATTGGAGTCGTGGTCAATCCTATTGAACTATAAAAGAGATTGTATTGGAATTGAAAAAGGAAATAGTGATATGTGCTTTATGCTAACCTAGATTAAAATTTGTAATACCATTTGCTTGACTCAGCAAAATCCAGACCTGCTTTGCAGTTGGGCTTTGTGGTCTTCGTCATCGAGTGGTATTACTTAATTTTATCTAATTGTTAGCAGTCAAGCACTATCATCTATTTCCTTATTTTATAAAATGTTCATTTGTTGCAAGGCCTTCAAAGAGCCCATTTTTGAGTGGTCGTATGTCATTCCTCCCTGGAAGTATACGTTGTAAGGTGGTCTAATCGGTCCGTCTGCACTTAATTCAATTGAAGAACCCTGGACAAAAGCACCGGCTGCCATGATTACCTGGTCGTCGTAGCCTGGCATATCCCATGGAACTGGTGTTAGGTAGGAGTCTACTGGGGCTGCTGCCTGGACACCTTCACAGAATTTTATCAGTTCATCTGCACTATCTAGCTGGACTATCTGGATTATGTCGCTTCTTTCTGCATCATAGGCTGGGTTTACCTTGTAGCCTAATTTTTCGTATAGTCTAGCACAGAAGATAGCCCCCATTATAGCCTGCGATACTACATATGGAGCTATAAATAGACCCTGAAGAATAGACCTTGTAGTTCCAAATGTTAGGCCACATTCCTTGCCTATACCTGGGCAAGTCAGTCTATATGATATCATCTCTACTATGTCTGCCCTACCCACTATATATCCTCCTGCCAGGGCTAAACCTCCACCAGGATTCTTAATTAGAGAGCCTGCCATTACATCGGCTCCAACATCAGTTGGCTCAAGTATATCTAGGAATTCTCCGTAGCAGTTATCTACCATTACAATCAGGTCGGGATTTACAGATTTTACTGCTTGTATGGCCTCTTTGATATCTCTAATGCTTAGTGATTTTCTCCAAGCATAGCCCTTGGACCTTTGGATCATGACTAGTTTTGTTTTTTCATTTATGGCTGCCTTGGCACCCTCTATATCTATATCACCATTTTCTAGAAAGTCTACCTGGCTATATGTCACACCGAATTCCTTTAGACATCCCTTCTCCTCCCTAATACCAATGACACCCTGTAGAGTGTCGTATGGGGCAGATGTAATTGATAGGATTTCATCTCCAGGCCTAACTATACCCTGTACAGTAAGAGACAAGGCATGGGTACCATTTACTATCTGGGGTCTTACAAGGGCATCCTCTGCATGGAATATTTTGGCATATATTTCTTCTACCTTTTCACGTCCTATATCGTTATAGCCATAGCCAGTAGTCCAGTTGAAGTGGTTGTCACTAAGGTTTACTTCCTGCATTGCATTTAGGACCTTTAGCTGGTTGTATTCTCTGATTTCCTTTAATTTATCAAATTGCTCTTGTATTTCTTGGTCTACCTCTTTGGATAGGTTAAATATTTTCTTGTCTATACCATACTTATTGAGTAGTAATTCTTCGGTTTCTTTTAGCATTATATCTATCTCCTTTTTCCGTGATTTTTATAAGTCCTACTTATGGAAGCTTGATTCTATATAAGAAGCAAGTGAGTAAGAGGATTTGTGCTTATTTATTTTTTAAAAAATCCTTGATCATACTTATCTGGTCGTTAATTTCACTTATCTCATCAAGGTCAATCCAAAGGGCGTCAGGATACTTCTTAAACCAGGTTATCTGCCTTTTTGCATACCTTCTAGATGACTGCTTGATCGAGTTTTTGGCATCTTCTAGAGTCACCAGCCCATCAAAATAGTCTAGTACTTCCTTATAACCTATACCCTTCATTGATGTCATGTCCTTTGTATAGCCCTTCTTGTGTAGTTCTTGGACTTCATCTAAGAGGCCATTATCAAACATAAGGTCAACCCTGTAGTTAATACGTTCATAGAGGTGGACCCTATCCCTATTTAATACAATGGTATGGGCCTGGTATTTTTCATTTAATCTTAGGTCTTTTGAAAAATCACCTAGTTCTCCACCAGACCTATATACTTCTATGGCCCTGATGACCCTCTTAGTATTATTTTTGTGGATTCGTTCGGCTGTTTTAGGCGAAATTTCTTCAAGAATTGAATGAAGGTAGTCTATACCCTTTTCTTCCAATATATTTTCAAGCTCTTTTCTTATTTTTGGATCTGATTCTGACTGGCCAAAGTCCATATCGAAGAGGATTGAATTTAAGTATAGGCCTGTACCACCGGTTATTATTGCCAGCTTGTCCCTGGAATGTATATCTTCTATTATGGCTTCTGCCCTGTCCTTGAATTCAGATACTGAAAAATCCTGGTCGGGGTCTATGATATCTATCATATGGTGGACTACTCCATTCATTTCCTGGGGGCTGACCTTGGCACTTCCTATGTCCATATACCTATATATTTGCATGGAATCAGCCGATATGATTTCAGCGTTTAGGATTTTTGCCAACTTGATAGATAGGTCTGTCTTGCCAACTGCAGTTGGACCAGTCAGTATAAGAATTGGTATTTTATTTTCCATATTAGCTCCTTTCTGGGATTAGCCTACTACATCTTTCTCTTAAACATCTTTTCTATATCATACTTGCTGATGGATACCATTACAGGTCTTCCATGTGGGCAGGTATAGGGGTTTTGACACTTCTTCAATGATTCGAGTAGGGCCATTACCTCATTATAGTCTAGCTTGTCATTGGCCTTGATAGCAGACTTGCAAGCTATTTCAGCTATTTCATCATACTTGCTATCATATATACTGTCTTTTTTTGAGGACTTAGCGAAGTCGGAAAACTTGTCTATTAGCTCATAAATGAATTTTTCAGATTCAGGTCTACCAAATGTATTTGGAAGGCCTCTTACGCTTATATTTTTGTGACCAAAGACCTCTACAATAAAGCCATATCTTTCGAATAGGTCAATGTTGCGACTGGCTATCTCCATATCTACTGGTGAAAGATCCATTATTATGGGGTCTAGTAGGTATTGAATCCTGATTGAGTCGGACTTAAAACTCTTCATATACATTTCAAAGCGGACTCTTTCATGGGCTGCGTGTTGGTCCATAAGGTACATCTGCTCACCCTTGGAAAATATGATATATGTGTTGAATAATATACCAATATAGTTAAGATCTTTAAATTCATCTCTTTCATCTTCTTGACCATCCATAAAGGAAAGCTGGCCCTCTTGACTAGGACTTATATGAGTGTCAGTTATTGTATTCATATCTCTAGTGGATTTATATGAATTGGCGCTAGTTTCATCTATATTGATTGATGGATTTTCTTTCCTTACCATATCTAGGGACTTGATATCTTTTAGGTTAATTGCCTGGTCAAGTGGTTTGACATTGGACTCTGTATAGGATTGTCTTACTTCCACAGATTCAGAAACTTCTAGAGGCGATATTTTATCCTCTTTTTGAGAAGGCTCGCCGGACCTAAAGGCCTCTTGTCCATTTTCCCTTACTAGATTTAAGTTTGTTTCCTGCTCTTTTTTCGAATATGAGAAGGAATCAAATGACCTAAATGTATCGTTGGACTCGTAAGTTGGCCTTTCAGACTTTTTACTCCTATACCTACCTACTAAGCTATTTTTAAGGAGACTCCCTCTAATATAGTCGCCAAGGTCTTCAAGGATAGGACCTTCGTTATCAAATTTTACCTCCAGCTTGCTGGGGTGAATATTTACGTCTATCTTGGCTGGGTCTATTTCAAGGTTTATAAAATAAACTGGATACTTGTTTATAGGTATGATGTCCTTATAGGCAGAATTTATTGCATTCATTATATTAGGGCTCTTTACATACCTGCCGTTTATAAATATCAATTGGTTGTTCCTATTTGACCTATATATATTGTTGTTGGCTATAAAGCCAGAAATTTTGTAGTAATTGGACTGGTAGTCTATTTTTATCAGGTGGTCACTGACATTCTTCCCATAAATCATACGGATAGTATTGTAGAGGTTACCATCTCCAAGTGTTTCAAATATAGTCTTACCGTTGTTTGTATATTTAATACTGACACCAGGATTTCCTATAGCCAGCTTATTTACTAGGTCAGTAATATTTATACTCTCCGCATGGTTGGACTTTAAAAATTTTCTCCTGGCAGGCACATTGTAGAAGAGGTCCCTTATTGATAGTTGAGTACCTTGTTTTGCACTTGTTGGGCTCTTTGACTCTACTTTGCCACCACTTATAATTAGTCGAGTAGCCATAAGGGCATATTTGGTCTTAGTAACCATATCTACCTTGGATACAGCGGCTATAGAGGCAAGGGCCTCCCCCCTGAAACCAAGTGAATGAAGGCTAGACAGGTCCTCTGCCCTAGATATCTTGCTAGTGGCATGCCTCAAAAATGCCTTGTTTATATCGTCAGCCTCTATACCAGAACCATTGTCAATAATCTTAATCAGGTCCTTGCCAGCATTTTCTATCTGAATGGAGATACTGCTAGCACCTGCATCAAGAGAGTTTTCAACAACTTCTTTGATGATAGATGATGGCCTCTCTATTACTTCTCCGGCAGCTATTTTGTTTATAGTTGAATCGTCTAATATATTTATCTTAGCCATGGCCACCTCCTAATTCTTACTTATTTTTTTTGCCTTTTTCTGTAACTCGTACATAGTATTCATGATATCCATAGGTGTAGAATTCATGATATCTATATCCAATATCTCTTCAATAAAGACTTTATATGAGTCATTAATTATCTTTAAATTGTCAAATGACTCTGATTTAATTGTAGAAATATGGAATTCTGCTCTTTCGTCTGTTTCTTTAAGCAGATTTGTATCCTTTATTTTACTTGGGGATTTTTGAGCGGGATTTAATAGCGTATCAAAACTTAGTTGTATATCATCTTTGTTTGATTGGTCTATGCTGGCTGAGTTTTCTATATGTTTTTTTTCTAGCTCAGCTAGTATCTGGTCCGCCCTTTCTATCACTTGGTCAGGGAGTTTTGCCAGCTTGGCAACGTATATACCATAACTCTTATCGGCAGCCCCCTGGACAATCTTTCTCAAGAATACCACATTTTCACCATCTTCCTGTACTGAGACAGAGTGATTTTGAATCCTTGGGTACTTGCCTTCAAGGTCAGTTAATTCATGGTAGTGGGTTGCAAACAGGGTTTTGGCACCTATATTTTTATGGATATATTCTACTATTGACCAGGCTAGGGAGATACCGTCATAGGTACTGGTTCCCCTTCCTATCTCATCTAGGATAATCAAACTGTCTTTAGTAGCATTCGATAGGATTTGACTAACCTCATCCATTTCAACCATAAAGGTAGACTGGCCTTGGGCAAGGTCATCACTTGCCCCAACCCTTGTAAAAATACGGTCTACTATAGGTATATTTGCAGACCTAGCTGGTACAAATGAACCGATATGGGCCATGAGTGTAATAAGGGCAACCTGCCTCATATAGGTAGACTTACCAGACATATTTGGGCCTGTTATAATATTTATCATATTGTCGTATCCAATACTTGTATCATTATCTATAAAGTTCTCTTCTCCGATAATCTGTTCAATTACTGGATGCCTACCACCATCTATATCTAATATTCCTTCCTGATTTATGCTAGGTCTCGTATACTTGTACCTATTGGCTATTATTGCATTGGACAAATAGAGGTCTAGTTGGGCTATCTTTGATGCGACAATCTGTATCCTCTCTATGTTTTTATATATTTCGTTACGGATTTCCTTGAAGAATTCATATTCCATAGTCTTTATCTTGTCTTCAGCATTTAATATCTTATCTTCAATTTCTTTTAGCTCAGGTGTAATAAATCTTTCGGCATTTACCAGGGTCTGCTTTCTAATATAGGACTCGTCTATATCCATTTGCACAAGGGCAGCCTTGGTAATTTCTATATAGTAGCCAAAGACCTTGTTATAACCTATCTTAAGAGACTTGGTTCCTGTTTTTTCTCTTTCTCTCTGCTCTATATCCTTTATCATAAAGGCACCATTTTGAGAGATATCTCTCAGCTGATCCAGTTCTTCAGAATATCCTGCCTTTATAACATTTCCATCCTTTATGCCCTGTGATGGGGCATCCATAATTGACTTGTTTACAAGCTCGTATATATCGTCTAGGCAGTCCAAACCACTTATAAAGGATTTTAGACCACTGGCACTAGAATTTGATATGGTTTCTATAATGGACGGAAGGACTCCAATACTGTTTTTTAGGTTGACTAGGTCCTTGGGAGATACCCTATCATAGGCTATCTTGGCACATATTCTCTCTAGGTCAAAAATAGACGATACGGATGTCTTTAGCTCGTCTGTCAATATGTAGTCGTCTTTTATCTCCTGAGTGACATCCAGGCGGTGGTCTATCATCTCCTTGTTTATAAGGGGTTGTTCGATTTGCTTCTTGAGCATTCTAGACCCCATTGGTGTAGATGTGGCATCTAGGACCTGGAGTAGGCTCCCCTTTTTCTTGTTTGACCTGATTGTTTTAGTCAACTCTAAGTTGATACGGGTAAATAGGTCCAAGACCATATAGTCTCCCGATTGATAGATATTTATTGTATTTATATTGCTATCCTTCATCATCTGGGTTCTAGTGATATAGTTTAGGACAATGGCTAGAGAATATATTATCAAATTATCTTTCCCTAGACCCAGCTTGTCCAGATAGGCCTGGTCAAAGGTGTCACCGACTATCTTATAGTCTAGTAGGACCGAATCAAAGTCCTGGTTTAGGTATATGTTGGCCATATCCGATATAGGTGTCAAAGAGGACAAAATATCGTGACTATTTGATATTATCTCACTAGGAAGAATTTTAGCCACCTCGTTTTTTACCTTGTCAATAGGCATCAATGAAGCGTTTAATTCACCTGTACTGATGTCCACATAGGCGATGGAAGCATCCTGACCATGACAGTAGATGGCCATCAAATATTTGTTGGATGTCCTCTCTAGTGAATCATCCTCTAGTAAGGTTCCAGGGGTAACGATCTTTACTACTGCTCTTTTTACCAGTCCCTTGGCAGTTGCAGGATCTTCAACCTGCTCGCCAATTGCAACCTTGTAGCCTGCTTCTACTAGCTTGCTAAGATATGAAGATGCTGAATGATAGGGTACTCCACACATGGGAGCCCTCTCCTCTAGCCCACAGGCCTTACCTGTAAGAGCAATATCTAATATCTTGGATGCAAGCAGGGCATCATCAAAGAACATCTCATAAAAGTCCCCTAATCTATAAAAAAGAATACAATCAGGATATTCATCCTTTGTTTCTAAGTATTTTTTCATCATGGGTGAAAGTTTTTCTCTATCTATATTCATGACTACCTCCGTCTTATTTCTCAATATTTAATTATATCATATTTCAATAAGACTTGACAAAAAACCAACCTGCAAAAGCTATAAACTTTAGGGAGTTAGCATACTTTTGAGGTTGGTCTTTTAAGCACTATTAAATTTTCTATATATGTCTGTCTATACCAAGTGATACAGACAAGATATAGCGAATACTAGGACCTGATTAGGTCCATTATATGGGCCTTTAGCTTGGCCACATTTTCCATGTCACCCTTATCAAAATTATCTGGATAAAGGGAAATTTCTTCCTTGATATGGGCTGGCTTATTTGATACAACATAAATCCTGTCAGCCAGATGAATGGCCTCATCTATATCGTGGGTTATGAGGAAGATGGTTGAATTCATCTTCTTCCTAACTTTTAGAAACCAGTCCTGTATAGAGGCCTTGGTAATGGAATCGAGGGCTCCAAATGGCTCGTCCAAAAGGATGATATCACTTGATGAAAAGTAGGTCCTCATAAAGTTGGCCCTCTGCCTCATACCACCTGACAATTCATGGGGGTACATATTTTCGTAGCCCTCTAGTTCAAATGTCTTGAAGTAGGGTTTTACAAGATCTCTAGCCTTGGTCCTTGACTGGCCTTCTATTATCATTGGCAGGGCAACATTGTCTAGGATGCTTTTGTAGGGTAACAAGAGGTCCTTCTGATACATATAGCTTAGCTTGCCATCAATTGTAAAATTCCCCGAAGATTGATGGCTGAGTCCTGCCATTATATTGAATATGGTAGACTTACCACAACCACTTGGGCCTACTATAGCTACTAGTTCACCCTCATTTATATAGAGGCTGATATCATCCAAAATTTTTGTATCACCATAGTACTTGCTGATATTTTCAAAGACGATCTTATTTTGCTTCTGGTAAGAATTCATTTGTGAAAGCCTCATCAACATTTAAAGGTTTTTTAATTAGACCATTATCCTGCATGAACTTGGCATAGTTCTTCCATACATCAGCCTTCATTTCACCCCATCTAGGAGCGTCATCCTTGTATAGCTTGGCCAAGTAGTCCTGACTTGCCTTTACTAGGTTCTTGTCAAGTTCTGGAACAGCCTTGCTAAGTATTTCAGCCGCAGCTGCAGGATCCTTGATAGCTTCTTCATAACCCTTGCTAGTTGCCTTCATAAATTTCTTAACTAGGTCTGGGTTTTCCTTTATAGTTTTGTTGTTTGTGATTAGTATTGGTGTGTAGTAGTCTAGGGCTGGGTCTATGTCCTTGATAGGAATATAGTCTAGGTCCATATTCTTTAGCTTGGCCTCTACACCTGTCCATGCCTCGAATATCCAAGCGAAATCTATATTTTTCTTAGTAGCAGTAAAGTAGTCATCCTGACCTATATCTACCCTATTTAACTTGCTAAAGTCTGCACCCTTCTTTTCCATGGCAAGTTTGATGATGGCCTCTTCTGATGGAGAACCCCATCCTCCATATGTCTTGCCTTCAAAGTCCTTGGCAGTCTTGATTTTCTTGTCAACTGGAGCAGCAAAACCAGATGTATTGTGCTGGATAATTGTAGCTATGGCTTTAACTGGAAGAGGGTCTTTCTCTCTTGTCAATGCATATGTTACATCCTCCTGGTAGCTAACACCAAACTGGGCCTTCTCACTAGCGACTAGTGTTGCTGAGTCACTATCCGATGGCTGTAAAATATCTAAATCTATACCAAGGTCCTTGTAGTAGCCTTTTTCCTTGGCTAAGTATATACCTGTATGGTTTGTATTAGGTGTATAGTCAAGCATTAGAGTTACCTTTTCTAGCTTGTCACCATTTCCTCCCTTTCCTGCATCCTTGCCGTCTGAACAAGCAGACAAACTAGCTATAGCTAGCATACCAACTAAGGCCAATGATAAAATTTTCTTTACTTTCATATTTACCTCCATTTTATAAATATCTTTTTTAATATTGAAATAAGTCCTACAAACAATAAGCTGAATATTACAACTAGTATGGTGCAGGCAAATACCTTGTCAAGGGCGTAGGAACTTTTGGCCCTGACCATATATACACCTAAACCTGCACTACCACCCAGCCATTCTGCAACGGTTGCTGCTACAAAGGCATAGGTAGAAGAAATCTTTAGTCCGGTAAAAAACTTGTCCATGGCCATTGGAAACTTTAGGTGGAAAAAGGTCTTAAACCTATCAGCCTTCATGATTTTGAAGAGGTTTAAAAGGTCCCTATCTATACTATCCATACCGTCCATAAAATTAATCAGCATAGGGAAAAAGCAGGTCAAAATAACACATAAGACCTTGGACTTGATCCCAAACCCAAACCATATCACCAAAAGAGGTGCTATCGTTATTGTAGGTATCATCTGGGTTATATACATGATAGGTTGGAAACACTTCTTGATAAGGGGCACAAAATCCATAATCATACCAATAAATAGAGAAATAACTACGGAAATAGATAAGCCTATAAGTGTTTCCAATAAAGTAACCCTACTGTGCATGGCCAAAACCTGCCAGTCATTGACGAATTCTGTATAAATATCCTGGGGACTAGGCAGTATATAGGAAGGTATGGAAAATTTATCTACAGACACTTCCCATAAAATTATCAAACCTATAAATGTCGCCAAAGGATAGGCAAAATTCTTAATCTTATCTGTGGTGTTTAAGCTTTTCATCAATAGATAATCCACCTTTTTTCTGGTCTATCCTAAATATTGTGATGACCCTTTCGCAACCAAGTTCAAATGGAACAAGGTGCACCCTTTTTCCTAAGTCAAAAACAGCATCTAGGTCTCCTTCTACAGTCGTAGAATTGGCACCAATTTCATATTTTAAACCACTCTTTTTTATGAGCTCTATACACTCATCCACTACCTTGTACATTTCTTCCTCATTACCATATGGTCTCAAGGGCATAACTGCGATATCTGCTAATACCATGTCTATCATCTCCTTTTGTATAATAAAAAAAGTCCCACTAGTGTGAGACAAAAAATTCCAACACTGGCATTATCCAATGGGTTTAAGGGTCGAAAAAATTCCTCTCAGCAAAAAGCTCCCCCTTTTAAGTTTTATTCTGTGAAGAGACCAATATACTTTTGCAAACTGATCTCTCCAATCATATATAAGTAATTATAACACAAATATGCAAATTAAAGATAAGTTATATTAGTTTTTTTGAAAAACTGTTTACAATATTGGCTGTAATGCCCCATATAACTGTCTCGCCAATCTTATAAAAAGAGACTGGATAGGTGAAACTACCCCAATAGTAAGATCTGGGAATGTTCATTTCGTCAAAGGGAAAGTCATCACCTGGATTAATATTAATTTTATTGTTTAGAACAAGGGGTTCGTTTTTTAGAAAATAACTAATAGGTACTGTAAATAGCCTCTCTACTTCGTCATTTTTAATATCAAGCCTGAAGTCCTTATCAACCTCGGCCAAAAAACAGTGGATTATACCCTTGGCAGCTGCCATATAGGTATCTAATTTATTAATTATGCGAAGTTTGTCTGGACTACAGCACATTTCTTCAGAAAATTCTCTAATAGCTGCATCAAGAGGAGATTCACCATCTTCGACTTGGCCACCGGGAAAAGAAACTTCACCAGGTTGTGCCTTTAGATTTTTATTCCTCACCTGAAATATCAAGTGTTGCTCGTTATTTATATGTATTACTGGTACTACAATCGAATATACTGTATTTTTCATGCCTATAAAGCCAGGTTTTTTATTTTTGAAAATTTTATCTAAATCAAACATGTCCATTCCTCCTCACCTGCTAATTATAGCAGGAAAATATATTCAATGCTAGACATTATATACCCATTTTATACAATTATAAAAACACCAAAATTGCAATATCAATTTGTACACTTTTTGTCCTTCCTGCCAAAATATCAGA
>OHAD01001333.1_pt1 | contig 23966 bp, 26 predicted proteins | sample 1577011 | NCBI WGS metagenome assembly OHAD01 (sample SAMEA3541510, study PRJEB24748) | human gut metagenome | biome: human gut; feature: human-associated habitat; material: faeces | place: China | collected 2012 | reverse complement strand
AAAGACAGACACATTATAATATTCGCACGCGCGTATAAGGACGGAAAAAGGAAGGAACCCATACGAAAACAGCAGACGGAAAAACAAGGAAAGACGGAAAAGAAGCAAGTCCGAAGGACAACCGGACAGGTTACGAAACACAAACCACAGAGCTCTCAAAAGTGCTGACTCCGCAAACACAGGGGAAAAACTCCAAGCAAGGAAATGCAGAGAAGAAAAAAATCATTTTCTTACATCTCGACGGTTGTTCGGAAACACCATCAACTTCAAGAACCAATACTTACACCCAAACAAAAGCAAAAAACATCTACTTTATCCATCAAGCTACACATATTCCAATCCACAAATAAAAGACAACCTGTTCTATTTAAAGAAGAAAAATTTTCAGTAGATTTGCACTATATAAAGATATACAATGAAGAAAATAATTATCGCCATCGATTCATTCAAAGGCTGTCTAACTTCAGCAGAAGCAGGAAAAGCTGCCGAAAAAGGTATCAAAAGCATAAATCCTTCCTGCCACACTTCAGTTATTCCCATCGCTGATGGCGGTGAAGGTTTACTGGACGTACTCATCACAGCCACTAAAGGGAAATATATAACCTTATCGGCACATGGACCGCTAATGAAAATGACAAAAACACATTACGGTCTGTCCGGCAATGGCAGAACAGCTATTATAGAAATGGCTGCCATCAGCGGACTACCTCTCGTACCTATGGAACAAAGAAATCCTATGCTGACAACAACCTTTGGTACAGGAGAATTGATAAAAGACGCATTAAACAAAGGATGCAGAAATTTTATAATCGGTATTGGCGGAAGCGCGACTAATGACGCAGGATTAGGAATGCTACAGGCACTAGGTTTCCGCTTTCTAGACAAATCAGGGCATACCTTAGGTACAGGAGGCCAAATAATGGAAGCCGTGGCAAACATAGACACATCCGGTATTCACCCCGCACTAAGAGAAACACACTTCATGGTAGCATGTGATGTAGCCAACCCTTTCTACGGCCCTGACGGAGCGGCATATATCTTTGCACAACAAAAAGGAGCCGATTCAAATATGGTGCAAAGACTGGATGAAGGCATGCAATCATTAGCCGAAGTTATAAAGAAAACGACAGGAAAAGATATCACGAACTACCCCGGTGCAGGTGCAGCCGGAGGCATGGGTGGTGGACTACTGGCTTTTTTTAACGCAGAGCTAAAACCGGGAACAGAATTATTATTGAAAGCCATCGACTTCTCCGAAAAAATAAAAGGAGCAGACCTCATTATTACGGGCGAGGGAAAAGCAGACCGGCAGACAGCTATGGGAAAAGTACCATACGGAATACTAAAGGAAGCACAAAAAGAACATATTCCCGTTATTGTACTGGCAGGCAGTATAGAAAACCTGCCGGAATTAAACAAAGCGGGATTCAAAGGTATATTCTCTATAGCCCCCGGCCCCATCACCCTGGAGAAGGCAATGGAACCGGAGTTTGCTAAAGAAAATATCACCCGGCTGGTTTCCCAACTCTATTCAGTTATAACTAGCTTCGGCTAATTTGCAAGCCTTTGTCGGACAAAGCCATATCAACGAAACGGGCACAACTGTTGGGTGGGTTCTGAGTAAGAATACTTCGAATACGTATAGCAGCCTCAGGATCTTTAGCCACCATATAAAGATAGCCGCCTCCCCCCGCACCTGGCAATTTATATCCCAGGCAATAATCATCAATCCGGCGAATGATAGTCTCAACTGCCTCGGGATTAGTGCCGGGATCCAACGCTTGGTTCAGCTTCCAGCTTTTACCAACCAAACGCCCCATTTCATCGAAATTCCCACGCTGAATGGCTTCGTACAAGTCAAGAGCATGCCCCTTCATACCGCCAAGTATAGACAAATGCTCTGTGGAGTTGAGGAACATGCTACGCACGATTTCAGCTAAAATTCCTTTGGCTGTACGGGTAATTCCCGTGTAATAAAGCAAATGGCACTTCTGATATTCGCCACCTGTAAACAAATAATCGGGCAACCAGCGCACTAACGGACTCTGATCCATACCTGCATGAGTCTGCAATAATTTCACTCCACGAAGCACACCTCCGTATTGATCTTGCCACCCCCCTCCGGTAGTCAGCAACTGTTCCAAAATAAGCGTACGGTTACATATCTCGTTCTTATCCCAGTTCAGTCCGCAAAAATCAGAGATTGCCCCCAGCACAGTTGATGCAAGAATAGAACTTGTACCCAGACCGGAGCCCGCAGGAATCGCAGAAAGCAGAGTGATTTCCATTCCGGAGCCAAACGCCTTCAACTGCTCTTCCAATGAAACATACGATTCGGTGGAAAAGCCCGGCTGGAAACCTGCCAGCACCAATGCCGCTTTAGGTATAGAGAATGGGGATCCCACTTGCATGAAATCCCTTACCTCCCCGTAAGTTGTAACCACTTCCATAGCGCCTAAGTCTATAGAACGAAGAATTATCTTATACTCCCGACAGGGTTTCACGTAAACTTGTAGAGGAGGCTGCCCGTTCAACTCAATAGCAATATTCACCACACTCCCCCCTTCATTCAAGCAATAAGGTGGAGTATCCGTCCATCCGCCGGCCAGATCAATACGGACCGGACTACGCCCCCAGACAATCTGATCGGAGTACACTGACAAATGCGGTTGCTGCCTCTTGGCTAAAGCCGAAGCAGTAAGTCCGTCGCGCATCAAACGAAAAGCCTCATTCTCATATTCCCGATAAGCCAGCCCCTTAAGCTGCTGCACCCGGGCACGGAACATATTATCACTGATACGTGTCATCAGCGGAGCCGATTCTGATAAAGGCTCAGGCAACGACAGATCATACCGAGCAAATTCTCCAGCAGCATTCTCCAAATTTAGCTGATAAAAGACACTTCGTTCATAATTATGCGCCAATGCCGGCCAATTCTTTATCCGGAAAGCTTCACGCTGTTCTGCCAGACGATAAAGATTAGAATAAGCAGATATATCATCGGCAGATAACTTACGACAGCGTTGCCATATTTCTTTTCCTTGCTGTAATGCCGGTTCAGAGACCATCCAGCGCATAACTGCTCCCAATTCCTCTACAGATGAGCAAACCGGAAACAAACGCGCGGCCTGCAAGTCGTGACCGTTTTCTATTTCTTCCACCGAAATGCCGCGTACAGCACACCACTCACCTACAGACATTCCTTGATAATATGTTTCTTCCTTAGCCAAAGCTCCCTTGAAAGTATCATTGAAGCCGTATGGACGCGCTACATAGCCAGATTCTCCAAAAGGAACCACATCAATACACACACCGGACGGAACCTCTAGGTTCCAATTATTAGCGGGAACCCCTGTTATGATGGTCTGGTGATGGATATTCCATCCTGCTCCTACATAACTGTTCTCTATCCATATTTCCGAATTTTGTGAGGTAAGTTGATAACCTACCTCAGCATTTTGAACAAACATGGCCGGATGCGGTTTTACCTTCTTGTGCATAATCTCCCGCTGGTCGTTTACCAGATTTTGTACTGCCAATGTAGAAGAAATAAGTTCACGACTGGTTCCGTAATGATAAAACTCCCCTCCGGGCAACGGCAGAATAGCCACACTCAGCTTGTTAAGTTCATCGTCCATCATACGCGGGTGCTCTCCCAATGTAAGTCCGAAATCAGAATACATGTCATAATAAGAGAGTTTTCCTTCCTTATAAGATCGTTTTACCAACAGACTAACCGCACGGTCACTTAACAGCCAAATTCCGATATCCATCAGAAAAAGATGGGTTTGCATTAATTTCCCCAATTCCTCCACCGAAGGTTTTTGAAGCATGAAATCAAGCTTATCGGGAGTAGCCCGTGAAGAAACAAAAACACCATGGTTTTTTGCCAGATTAGGATCTACCCATAAACCGTAACACACCACATCCGCATCAGGAATAGTCTGAAGCGGTTGGCCCGCACGGATATAAACATCTCCACTTGCAATCAATGTATGAAGAGAAGACGGAGCTTTCTCCATGATTTGTTCATATAAAGGGAGCTGGAGGGAAAGCAGATTTTGTGACAGCCGTTGTCCTCTGGCCCACCGGAATACAGGAATGGGAGTAAGAATTTTGCCGGATGGCGCATATCCGGGCAAACGACGACTCTGCCCGCCTGCATGAAGTAAAATACGTTTTTCTTTTCCCAGCCAAGTAAGAAAATCGCTGTCAAGAGCTACTTTCTGACAACAAGCCTCCAACAGCCATGCAGTCCCCCCGCCTGATCCTAGCTTACTACCTATAGGATCGGAAGTACAAAACCACTCTGTCTGGTCCGCTTTCTCTATATCATGAAAACATTCCACCAGATTAGGGGGAAGTGATAATAATTTTTTCATAGCACATCTTTGTTTTTATTGCACACAAAGATGCTTATTTTCCCCTAATAAGCCAAAAGATAAGACATGAATTTTAATCAGTAAATTCAAAAACACGCTCATCCAATGACATCACTTCCTTAAAGCCCGGTTGTGTAACAGGCACACCGAATGGCATCTGCGCTATCAATTTCCAGTCATCAGACAAATTCCAAGCTTTACGTACTTCATCATCAATCAGCGGATTATAATGTTGCAAAGACGCCCCCATTCCTGCATCTTCCAGCATGGTCCAGACTGCCAACTGATGCATAGCATCGGTCTGCTCTGCCCAGATAGGGAAATTATCTTTATAAGTGGGGAAACTTTCCTGCAAAGAGCGAACGATAGCCATATCTTCAAAATAGAGAATAGTACCATATCCACAAGCGAAACAGCCATCAATCTTTTCTTCGGTCTTGCCAAATACCTCAGCCGGAACCCGCTTACGCAAGACATTTTTTACAATGTTCCACAACTTTTCATGTGCCTTACCTGTTAATAACACAACACGAGTGGTTTGAGAATTGAAAGCTGAGGGGACAAATTCTACAGCAAAACGAATTAAATCTCTTATTTCTTTATCAGACAATGTCGATTTGTTTTGGATCCGATAAAATGTACGACGGGCTTTCAGAGCCTCCTTAAAACTTTTTGTCATATAAAACGACGTATTTATGGGTTATTATAAATGAAGAACAAACAGGTAACAAAAGAAGTTCACTTTTTTTGCTTTTTTCAATGCAATAACCTATTTTTGTTAGCTAATTATTAACATTAAAACAACACATTCAATGAAAGATTTTCTAAAATTTACGTTTGCCAGCGTCATCGGCGTCATTCTGGCAGGCGTAGTGTTCACTATACTAGGGATTATCACTCTGGTTGGCATAGTCGCCTCATCGGATACTGAAACGGTGGTGAAAGACAACTCTATCTTCGTACTCGACTTTAAAGGCAGTTTGTCCGAACGTGTACAGGAAAACCCACTCCAACAACTTTTGGGAGAAGAATTTGAAGCATACGGTTTGGATGACATTCTAGCTTCTATCAAGAAGGCAAAAGACAATGACAAAATCAAGGGTATTTATATCCAACCTTCTTATTTGGAAGCATCATACGCTTCCTTAGAGGAAATACGCAATGCATTACTGGATTTCAAAGAAAGCGGCAAATTCATCGTTGCTTATGCAGACCAATATGCACAGGGGATATATTATCTTTCCAGCGTAGCCGATAAAATAATTATCAATCCGCAAGGAAGTATTGGATGGCACGGAGCAGGCATGCAACCTGTTTTCTTCAAAAATCTGGTTTCCAAACTAGGACTGGAAGTACAGGTATTCAGAGTGGGTACTTACAAATCAGCCGTGGAACCGTTTATCGCTACAGAAATGAGTCCGGCCAACCGCGAACAGATGACCGAATGTCTGGAATCTGTCTGGCATCGTATTCTTGCAGATGTATCCGACTCACGACGCATCCCAACAGATACTTTGAATGCTTATGCTGACCGATATATGGATTTTTGTCAGGCAGAAGAATATATTCAATGCAAACTGGCAGATACCCTGATGTATAAAGATGAGGTTATTTCCTATCTGAAACAATTAAGCGGTCGTGACGAAGACGACAAACTGAACAGTCTTTTCATAGAAGACATGATAAACGTCAAGAAAAATGTGCCCAAAGACAAAAGTGGAAATATAATAGCCGTATATTATGCATACGGCGAGATCCTGGATGCTCCCGGCAGTTCCACAGAAGATTGTATTGATGTACAAAAGATGTGTAAAGACCTGCGCAAATTACGTGACAACGATGACGTAAAAGCTGTTGTATTACGCGTCAACTCACCGGGTGGCAGCGCATACGGTTCAGATCAAATATGGCGTGAAGTAGTAAGACTGAAAGAGAAAAAACCGGTAATCGTTTCTATGGGAGATTATGCTGCATCAGGAGGCTATTACATTTCCTGCGCTGCAAACCGCATTTTCGCTGACCCGACTACGCTGACTGGTTCTATCGGCATATTCGGCATGATGTATTCAGGTGAGAAACTGTTTACTGAAACTTTAGGACTAAATTTTGATGTAGTGAAAACTAATAAAATGGCTGATCTGGGTGCCAGCCTAGGTCCGGTTCTCACCCGCCCGCTAAATGCATCAGAACAAGAATTAATGCAGAACTATGTCAACCGAGGATACAAGTTGTTCGTAAACCGTTGCGCTGAAGGTAGAAAAATGTCTACAGAGGCTATTGAAAAAGTTGCTGAAGGCCGTGTATGGACCGGTGCCATGGCAAAAGACCTTGGTCTGGTAGACGAGCTGGGAGGTATAGACAAAGCATTGAATGCCGCCGCCACCCAAGCCGGTATCGAAAATTACAGTATTATCGGCTATCCTGAAAAAGAAAATATTTTCGCAAGCCTGCTGGGCAATCAGAAAAAACATTATATAAACAGCGAAATTAAAGAATATTTGGGAAGCTATTATAACAGCTTCAAGGCGCTGGAGAACATAAAAGACGCCAACTGTATACAGGCACGTATGCCGTTTGACCCTAATATCCAATAAATTGCACATGGAAGGTAATCTTATCAAGATAAACAAGTGGCTATATCCGGTTTCATGGATTTATGGAACCGGTGTATGGCTGCGTAATAAATTGTTTGACTGGGGAATATACAAAGAACGTAAGTTTGATATTCCGGTCATCTCGGTAGGCAACATCACCGTAGGCGGAACCGGAAAGACCCCCCATACAGAATACCTGATAAGATTATTGCAGAAAGATTACAAAGTAGCCGTACTGAGCCGCGGCTACAAACGCAAATCCAAAGGCTTTGTACTTGCCAGACCGGATACGTCCGTACAGATGATAGGTGACGAACCTTTCCAAATGAAACAGAAGTTTCCGGATATCCATATGGCAGTAGACCGGGACCGTTGTCATGGCATAGAGCAGTTATGCAATAGTCACATCGCCCCTGGAACAGAAGTGATTATTTTGGATGATGCTTTCCAGCACCGATATGTAAAGCCCGGAATAAACATCTTATTAGTAGATTACCACCGACTGATTTGCGAAGACACCTTGCTGCCTGCCGGACGAATGCGCGAACCTGAAAACGGAAAAAGCCGGGCACATATTGTCATTGTCACTAAATGTCCTAAGGACATCACCCCTATGGATTTAAGAGTCTTAAGCAAGCAAATGGAACTTTACCCCTATCAGCAGCTCTACTTCACAACATTAGCATACGGCAAGCTGCATCCGTTGTTTACAGCAGGGAATGCAGTTTCATTAAAAGAGATAGAAAAAGACAAGCATATCCTATTGGTGACAGGCATAGCCTCCCCAGCAAAACTCATTCAAGATTTATCACCATACAATGAGCACATTGAGTCACTGGCTTTCAGTGACCACCATGACTTTACAGCAAGAGATATGGAACTGATAAAGAAGCGTTTCATGAAACTTCCGGAAGGTAAACGCATGATTATCACCACTGAAAAAGACTCTGTACGACTAGCAGCCCATCCACTGATGGACGAAGCGCTAAAACCTTATATATATATGCTGCCCATTGAGGTAGTCTTTTTACAAGACCAACAAGAACTGTTTAACTCAAATATAACCGACTATGTTAGAAAAAATTCAAGAAACAGCAACTTTTCTTAGAGAAAAGATGCATACCAGTCCCGAAACTGCTATTATATTAGGTACCGGCTTAGGAAGCCTGGTACACGAAATTACCGATAAATACGAGATCAGTTACAAAGATATCCCTAATTTCCCTGTTTCAACCGTAGAGGGACATAGCGGTAAATTGATTTTCGGCAAATTAGGTAATAAAGACATCATGGCTATGCAGGGACGTTTCCACTTCTATGAAGGATACTCCATGAAAGAAGTTACTTTCCCCGTACGGGTGATGCGTGAATTAGGCATCAAAACATTGTTCGTATCCAATGCAGCTGGAGGTACGAATGCAGACTTTGAAATCGGTGATCTGATGATTATCAGAGATCATATCAACTTTTTTCCCGAACATCCGTTACACGGCAAGAACATTGAATACGGTCCCCGTTTCCCGGATATGAGTGAAGCCTACTCCAAAGATCTGATAGACAAAGCACTGGAGATCGCTAAAGAAAAAGGTATCAAAGTACAACAAGGAGTATATATCGGTACACAGGGACCTACCTTCGAGACTCCGGCAGAATACAAGATGTTCCACATTCTTGGAGCTGACGCCGTAGGTATGTCTACCGTTCCCGAAGTTATTGTAGCAAACCATTGTGGCATCAAAGTGTTTGGAGTATCGGTTATCACCGACCTAGGCGTGGAGGGAAAAATTGTGGAAGTTTCACACGAAGAGGTTCAGAAAGCGGCAGATGAAGCGCAACCGCGCATGACTACCATTATGCGTGAAATGATTAATCGAATTTAAGGACATGCAGGAAATAAACAGAACAGAAATAGCGGCCTTAGGTGAGTTCGGCCTCATTAAACATCTAACGAAGGATATCGAGTTAAAAAATCCGGAAACCCAATATGGTGTGGGAGACGATGCAGCCGTATTGGAATTTAAAGATAAAGAGGTATTGGTAACCACAGACTTACTGATGGAAGGGGTACATTTTGATTTGGTTTATACCCCATTGAAACATTTGGGATATAAATCGGCCATCGTAAACTTCTCGGACATTTATGCCATGAATGGTACTCCAAAACAAATCACAGTTTCTATCGCACTGTCCAAACGCTTTTGTATTGAAGATTTAGAACAGTTCTATGATGGGCTAAAACTGGCTTGTGAACTACACCATGTAGATATTGTGGGTGGAGATACAACTTCATCCGTAACCGGGCTCGCCATCAGTATTACTTGCATAGGTGAAGCGGACAAGGACAAAGTGGTTTATCGCAACGGCGCACAAGATACAGACTTGATTTGTGTCAGCGGTGACTTGGGGGGAGCTTATATGGGACTTCAACTTCTAGAGCGTGAAAAGGCTGTTTTCCAAGGAGAAAAAGAAGCAAATCCGGATTTTTCCGGAAAAGAATATATTTTGGAACGTCAGTTAAAGCCTGAAGCACGTAAGGATATCATTGAGAAACTGGCTAAAGCGGGAATCAAGCCCACCGCTATGATGGATATTTCCGACGGTCTTTCTTCGGAACTGCTGCATATATGCTCACAAAGCGATACCGGCTGCCGCGTTTACGAGGAAAGAATTCCCATTGATTACCAAACGGCTGTAATGGCGGAAGAGCTGAATATGAATGTGACAACATGCGCTTTAAATGGTGGTGAGGACTATGAGCTATTATTTACTGTACCTTTAACAGAGCATGAACGAGTTTCGGCTATAGAAGGTATAAAAGTGATTGGTCACATCACCAAACCGGAGCTGGGATGTGCCCTGATTACCCGTGACGGACAAGAGTTTGAGCTGAAAGCGCAAGGTTGGAATCCACTAAAAGAAAAATAATTTTAATTAAACAACACTGATAATAAGCATCTTATGTTTTTATCAGTGTTTTTTTTTAGAAATAGTTTGCAGTTTAAAAAAGTTTCACTACCTTTGCAACCGCAAACAAGAAATAATGGTGCCATAGCTCAGTTGGTAGAGCAAAGGACTGAAAATCCTTGTGTCCCCGGTTCGATTCCTGGTGGCACCACTTTTAAAAGATTAATTATCAGGCAGTTACTAATAAAAGTAGCTGCTTTTTTCTTTATATACTACCCTGTTTTTTCACAAATTTAGCCACTTTTCGCTATCAGAGTTAAACCAAGAGTTAAACCAGAAATCAATATGGCTGCAACGGTTAATGTGCTGTGCTACAAATCAAAAACTCTTAGTAATGGTGAACATCCGCTTATGATTCGTATCTGCAAGGACGGTAAAAAGAAGTATGTCAGTCTTGGCGTGTCCGTAAAAGCGGAGCATTGGAACTTTGAAAAGAATGTCCCAAAATCGAATTGCCCTGACAGAGAGCATATTAACATACTCATAGCTAACAAGAAAAAAGAGTACGAAACGGAAATAGTTAAACTAAAATCAGAAGATAAACTGTTTACTGCCAATACATTAAGCGAACAAATTTCCAATTCAGTTAAACCGAAAACGGTAGAAGAAGCATTTAATGAGTATCTCCGACTTCTTCAAGAAGAAAACAGACGTGGATATATGCTTTCTGTTAAACAAGTGTACAATTCACTCATCAAGTACAATAAACATCTGAATATTCATTTCACAGATATAGATGTTGCTTGGCTAAAGAAATACGAGACATGGCTTAGAAACAGCGGACTTGCGGAGAATACCATCGGCATACGATTCAGAACATTGCGCACCATCTATAATTATGCCATACAAGAAGATATGGTAAAAGCGGAACACTACCCTTTCAAGAAATACAAAGTATCTAAGTTGAATCAAGAAACAGCCAAAAGAGCGTTAAGCAAAGAGGACATAAACAGAGTGTTGCAATATCAGACAGACAACAGATTTATGCGCCTACCCATAGACTTGTTTGCTTTCACCTATTACATGGGTGGCATTAACTTTGTGGATATAGCCAATCTCACACAGAAGAACATCATAGACAACAGACTTGTCTATAAAAGATGCAAGACTGGCAAACTCATCAAATTACCGTTAGTTCCGCAAGCGGTTGAACTCATAAAGAAGTACCACGACAAGAACAGCCCCTATCTGTTCCCGATATTTTCAAACAGACATACAACGGAACAAGAGAAAGCCAACAGACTGCATAAAGTCATCACCAAGGTAAATAAACGCTTAAAACAGATTGGCGAAGAATTGGGCATACCTATTCCAATCACCACATACGTTGCCCGCCATAGCCAAGCTACCATTATGAAGAAAGCAGGTATATCAATCGCTATCATAGGGCAGATTATGGGACACAGTTCGGAACGAGTAACGCAGGTTTACTTGGATAGTTTCGATAATGAACAGATAAACAATGCAATGAAGAATTTGCTATAACCTCAAAATAATCCTATTTGTGACTATTACAAGTGGGATTATTTTTCTATTTTTGGCAAAAAGCAACAACCATGAAAATTAATACATCCCTATTAAGAACAATCCTGCCTCTTTTAGAAAGTTGTTACGGTTTCAAAATTCAAGAAATCCAAAGCGAACTTTTGATGATGTATGATAAACAATCACAAGAGGGACGACTTGACAAAGAGCTTCATGAGAAAAACTCGTATGAAGAGGGCGGACACAAATACATAAGAGTTACGGATTATGCCTTGGCTACAGAAGACAAGGTGACGATTACCACAACCAATAACTTTGAAGAAAAAATTGAAGCAATTATTGCTTTATGCAAGAATAAATTAGGGCAAGATGAAATAAATTACAAGAATATTGCTTCAACATTACTTGTTATGGCGGCAATTCTTAACCGCAACGAAAATGGGCTGTCACCGAATGAAGATATAGACGAGATTAATTGGAACATAGATACTTATGCTTTGCAAGTACGACCAGACCTCTTACGATTGTACATAGCAAGACATAAAGGGAAAAACAAATATCACAAATCTTGCTATATTAAATTCGGATATGCAACAGAATCAGTTGAAATCCAAACAATGTACCCTTGGTTTGAAAAGATGTTAGACCACTACCTATACAAATTTCTTGGAGTAGAAAATGTGGAGGAAGCAGAAAGAGAGCTGCAACAGGTATATGGGCAAAAAGTTGGCGCAAAACTTAATGAAACGGCAGCCCGTCTTATTTGGGGTACATATCATTTGCTCCAAACCGTACCCTGCATGAAATCCTCAAAGGAAAATTCTGTGACAAATGCGCAAGTCAGATTTATTCACGAGTACCTTAGTATTTTAGAACTAATAGACCCTATTGAGGTTGAGCCTATATCAATTCGTGGTCGTTTAAACAACCTCTTAAAGAAATACAATACCATTGAAGAAGTATTGGATAAACGTTCATATAAAAGTTCACCTAACAACGATAATGATTGGGAGCTATTCTAAACTTTCATATCATTAATAATCAAAGCATTCCTTTTCCAAGAAGGAGTGCTTTTTTATTTTGGTAAAAAACTACTCTTTTCTTTCTGGAATTATTTACCAACCCACCTGAACAGGATTTCAGAAATTTGCACCGTAATCAAAAACGACAAGGCGCCAAAGTCAGAGATTGCCCCGATTGCTCACGGGAGGTTGAGCAAAGAGTTTACTAACCATCATAAAAAGGAAGAAGATGGAAACAGTAAATAAGGTAGCGACCTCTAACGCGACAGAGATTATGAAAGCAGTCAATGGTACTGCGAGTGCAGAAACCCTTTTGATTGGCTTCATGGAAGAACCAATCTCCGAAGGAGACTTTGAAGATTCGGAATCCACAGAGTTAGGTAGTTTTAGTTTTGAACTTTAAACAAAGAATGAATTATGGAAAAGAATAATGATTTAGGATTATTGCCTATGGCAGAAAACGACTATGGTTTTGATTTCAGCTTTCCGGCTGAACAATCACAAATGCCCTATGACAACAAGGGAGCATGTGACGAGTTGAGCAAGGATATGAAGAGACGTGATGTCTTATCCCTGCGCTTCTACAAGGACAAGAATACCAGCCATGCGTGCGTGCAGGTGGAATCAAAAAACGTCGCCCCGTACAAGCTACAACTGAATCCTGCCTTATTTGCGGGACTGATGCGGTACATTGAGAATGGCAAGCCATTTGAGTGCGACCCTGTACCAATGGACGCAATCCAAACGGATGATGAAACCTACAAAACCGACATGTTGAGGTTATTCGTCAATGCGAACAAGACGATTCAATGGACACCGTTGTTCCGGGAACGTAACGGAAAGTTGAGCGGTACACACATAGCCAAATATGGCAAGGTGTTCTTTTATGTGGAATGCACAGATGAATTGCTTGATTGGCTTCGTGAGAGGAAGCAAGCTATCTAAAGATGAACGGAAAGGGGGATTTCCTACAATCCCTCTCTCCTCTATCAACGACCATTTAAGACAAACAGGTATGAATATCCAAAATATCATTATAAAGAAACAAGGGAACAGAATCCCTTATCTGACAGAATTGCTGCCAAATGGAGAAATTCCGACCAATACAATCCTGCACAAAAAACTGACAGGGCTTGGTGCAACATTTTCCGAACTGAAAGCAAGACGTAACTCTATCATCATTGAGCCAAACCGTCCGGTAATCATCGGCAAGTGCGAAGACCCCGAACACCGAAATGACAACTTGTTTGGAGTATGTCATGGTGTCTATACCGATGACATTATTGATTACATAGAAGAAAGCAAGGGCAAGTTTCTGAAAATACTGACAACACCGGAGAGTTTTCCCAAAGTGGAAGAAGCACTGAGAGCTACCGACATTGAAATTCGGTTCGACTGCTTCCTGCTCTATGACGAGTGCCATAAAATCATCAAGGATTCGGATTACCGGCAAAACATAGCACTGCCTATGGACTTATTCTTTGAGTGTGAGAACAAGGCGTTGGTATCTGCCACGCCTATCGACTTCACAGACCCACGTTTCGAGAGCTTCCAACAAATCACATTAGCACCGGAATTTGACTACACCAAAGACCTTTTTCTGCATATCACAAACAATGTGTTGCAGACCGTCAAGGAAACACTTGAGAACTTGGATGGAAACGTCTTTATATTCTGCAACTCCACCGACATGATTTATAATCTGATGAAACAGCTTGGCGTGTTCGGTGAATCTGCGGTGTTCTGTTCTGCCAATAGCGTAAAGAAGTTACGGAATGACAAGGATGTGAAATTCAAGGATGCGCACGAGGATTGGAAACCCAAATACATGAAACGTTACAACTGGCTGACCTCACGTTTTTATAATGCGGTGGATATTAAGCTGAATGAGAACCCCAATGTTATCCTGCTTTCCAATTGCTACTTGGCTGAATTTACCACGATAGACCCATTCACGGATTCCGTACAAATAGCGGGAAGATTCCGCAATGGCATCGGCTCGTTAAAGCACATCGTGAATATCAATCCGAACTTCCGTGTACAAAGCAAAGAAGAAGTTCGAGGGTACATCAGGGGGCTTGAAGCGGCGCATCAAATCTTGAAACAATTTCGTGACACCGCCCCCGATACGGAAAGAAGAAACATTTGGTGGGAATATATCACTTGTTCTCCATTCAACAGGTTTCTTGACAGTAACGGACAAAAGAGTTACTTCTTAATCGACAACTATGTGGACGATGAAGTGGTGAAAGGATATTATAGCGATAAGGCACAGCTATATTCGGCATACCAACAATGCGACACGTTTAATGTCTATATGGAAGAGCGGATATATCGGCTTGGCGATTATGAGAGATTGAAAATGGAAAATCCGAAGCTGACCGTCAGAGAAAAGCGTATGCAGATTGTTGAATTGCTGGAAATGCTCGGTGCTTGTGAAACCCGGATGGAGATTGACTATCGGAAAGAGCTTGAAGAGTCAGACCCATTCATCGTGGAGGCATACGACACGCTGGGTAAAGCCGCCATTGAACATTTACGCTATCGGGAAACAATGATAAGGGAAGCCATGATATTGAAATGCTACCATGAAAAGAGCACAGGTACAGAGGCTATCCAACTCATCAGGAACTCTTTCAAGGAGAATACTTGGTATGCTGACAGCTTTATAAAGAAAGAATTGCAACGGATATTCAAGCTGCTTGGCATCAAATACCCGAAAGCTGTCACGTCCCATACTATCGGTGATTTCTTCGAGTACGAGGACAAGCCGACAAAGAAGAAAAGAGGAAAAAGACTTTATAAGTTCAAATTCTAAGAGGTGACAAAAATATAGAAAAAGTACTTTTAAAGGGGTGATTCTGAAAATGTCACCCCTAAGAATAACAACATAAAACTGAGAATTATATGTTAAATCCAAGAAAAGGGGATATGTACAAGTTTGTTGGTTACACTTGGAATCCCATCAAAGGCAAATGCCTGCACGATTGCAGCTATTGCTATATGAAGCAGATAAATCCAAATGCCAATCCGCCAAGATTGGCAGAATATGAACTTAATACAGACCTTGGCTGTGGCAGGTCTATTTTTATTGGCAGTTCCACGGATATGTTCGCAGAAGACATACCATCCGAATGGATTGCCAGAGTGTTGGATTACTGCCATCAGAACAGTAACATGTTACTGCCCAACGCTTACCTGTTGCAGTCCAAGAACCCCAAGAGGTTTTTGGAGTTCATCAACCATCCGATTATGGAACGTGTGGTATTCTGCACGACCATTGAAACCAACCGTTTCTATTCGGAGATAATGAACAAAGCTCCAAGAATTGAGGAACGAGTGGAAGCTATGGAGGAGATAGCAAGACTTGGACACCCCACAATGGTAACGGCAGAACCTTTGATGCAGTTTGACCATGAAGAAATGGTGTCTTTTATCAGAAGATGCAGCCCCAAGTTGGTGAACATAGGAAGAAACTCTTGCAGGAGAATTGTACTGCCAGAGCCTACCCAAGAAGAAGTCCAGCAACTCATTGCGGAACTGAAATCGTTTGCCAATGTGAACGTGAAAGACAACGCTTTGATATGGCGTAAGTAACGGCAGAGAAAGAAAGTTGGAGGAAACCTGCAATATGGCGGAATCCAACTTTCGCTTTTTATTAGAGTTATATAGCCTATACTTTATAATATGCCACATACAGCCAATGACATTAAAAAGGCTACCTGATTAAAGAATCACCTATATGCAGTTTAGCTAAAAATCAAGAGAGCAGATATATAAGGTACTTAATATACCCCCCCCTCCCCATTCTGTCTGTAGCCTAAAATATATAAGAGTGGCTGTCTTTACGGCATACTACCCCTTTAGTCCCCCTCTGTACATTGATATAAAAAGAATTATTAATCATTTAAACTTTTATCATTATGACAAATTTAGTTATCATGCCAACAGGGAACAGAGAGAGAATGAATTTAGGTGAGTTTGCAGAAGAAGCAACCATTATTGAAGAAACTGCAACGCCTAAAAGGGTAAATCATTTCATTGAGGCAAACACCCAAGAAGCCACCTTGCAACATTTGAAAAATGACTGTATTACTCCCGTTTTTGCAAAAGACAATGAGCTTACAGTAAACCATGCTGCATTTATTGAAACTGTTTGGGAAGCTGCAAACTCCTACTACAATGGTGAGACTATTGGAACACCCGATATTCGTGTCTCTCATGTGATTAAGGGTCGCATTCCCGAAGCTATCCACAAACCTGCCAATCAGTTGTTGGAATCAGACAAAACTATCTACTATGAGAGGGCAGCTTTCAGTATTGACATTCCCACAATCTATGAAACGGTTGAGGGAAACAAGTTGAACCTTTCAATAGTAGGGGTCAGAGCCTATAATCAAATGAACTTATACAGCAAGAAAGTTCCAGAGTTGTTTAGGTTGGCTATTGGCTTTAAGAACCAAGTATGCTGCAACATGTGCATCTTCACAGACGGTTACAAAGATGATTTAAGGGTGAGCAATACAAGTGAACTTTACCGTTCTGCCTTGGAGTTGTTCAACAACTACAATCCTGCCAAACATCTGCATTTGATGCAACAGTTGGGCAATACATCAATGAGTGAACACCAATTTGCACAAATATTGGGCAAAATGAGGCTTTATCAGTGTTTGCCCAATGGCTACCAAAAGAGACTGCCAAGAATGTTGCTTACTGATACACAGATTAACAGTGTTGCAAAAGCCTACATTAATGATGAGAACTTTGGCAGCTTTGGAAATGACTTGAATATGTGGAAGTTCTACAACCTATTAACGGGTGCAAATAAGAGTAGCTATATAGATTCATTCTTAGACCGCTCTTTGAATGCCACTGAAATGGCAGTTGGAATCAATGCAGCCCTGCATGGGGATGAGCATTACAAATGGTTTATTGACTAATTGATGAGAGGACATCTATTTATTTAGGTGTCCTTTCTTATTTTTACAGAACTATGGATAAACAGACAGAGAAAGTAATAAAGCACATTAAAGACTTGGAAAACAGATTGGGGTATGTGGATAACAACCTACGCTATATCAAAGTTATACAAGCCTTGAAATATTGGTTGGAAAAGTTTGCAGACCTGCTTAGTAACAACCAAGCATTACAAAGAGAGTACCAAGCAACCTATTTAAGCTACTTTTATACGGGTTGTGGTTTTTCCTTTTATGATAGGGTGTATAACTCCATATTAGAGTATAAATATGGGAACAGACCTTTTTAATAACTTAAAAATACTACAAAATGGAAGATGATGGAAAATTGATACTATGGGGAACATTGGTAGTTCTCCTGCTGATAATAATTGGTATTATCAATCCTTTTTTGCTGATACTGATTTTATCCATCTTTATTTATATACAATCATAGTTACACTTTCTTATAGAAGTGAAAGTAATTTGAGAATCAGACTATTACAAAATGATTCCCGAATTTACTTTCACTTTTATTGTTAAACCTACAAAATTGAAACAGCATGAGTTTAAAGAACAGCTATACAACAAGTGACTGCCTGCAATGGGACAGTGCCACAAACTTGGTAAGAAAGTTATATAGGGATAAGAATTATAGAATAAGCCTGCTTGTTGGGTGTGGCATATTCTTTGGTTTACGCATTTCTGACCTGTTGCAACTTACTTGGGAAATGCTCCTGAATAAGGATGCAAAGTTTACCATTACTGAAAAGAAAACAAGCAAACGCAGGGAAGTGAGAATTAATAAGGAGTTTCAGAAGCACATTAAAGACTGTTATACTGCTTTGGATATTCAGAACTTGAATGAGTTTTGCTTTTTATCGGGAAAAGGTAAGAACAAGGTCTATTCTATCCAATGGATAAACATTGTACTTAAAGAGTTGAAGAACAAGTATAATTTAAGGATAGAACATTTTTCCACTCATTCACTTAGAAAGACTTTTGGCAGGAAAGTGTTTGAATCCTCTGAAAATGCTGAATTGGCTTTAGTTAAGCTGATGGAACTGTTTAACCATTCAAGTGTAACCATTACTAAAAGATACTTAGGACTTAGACAAGAAGAACTGTTAAACACTTATGACTGTTTGAGTTTCTAATCTGTTGGGATGGGAGAAAGTTTGAAATTTCTGTTGTTATCATGCAATTTTCAGAGAAAGAGAACTTTGTCCCGTTCCCTAATATACAGTAACTGTCAAAAACTGCAATGTAAGAGAAACTGTAAATAATGGCTATATATAAATATGGTAAGGCATAGTTTCAAGCGAAACAGATAGCGATAACGCAGTTAGTTCCGCATTGATGCAAGCGTAAGAAAATTATCTTTTTAAAAAGGCATGATATGGCTTGTAGTTTATGGTATGTGCGATTTTGGGGAACTACTTATAAGGTCTGAACAGCCGTACCAATCTGCAATATCAGAAAAGCAACTATAATCCTTATAACTAACAATAGGTATGGAGCTACAACTAAAAGAAGCTGATACTACCTAATGGCTTACTACGGACGTGCTTTAAAACACTTGGAACTGCATTTATCAGCGTTTTGTCTTTAGCTATTCAAAACCTTTCGCTAACTTTGCAGCAATTTCAGAGGTCTTAATGCTCTGAAAGGACATATTTAACGAAAAGGTGTTATTGAGATTATCTTCTTTTTCTCAAATTCTCGCAAAATTTGAAAGACTGTGAAGATGATAGCAATAGCACCACACCATTTGATATATACCTACCTTATATCTATAAGGCTCTTAGATATTGTCAAAATTGGTGTGGGTTGCTATTGTTTTATCCACAGTCAAGGCAATGCGAGAAGCCAGAGAAAAAGGGTAAAGCAAATATAGTTCCCACACCTTATTTTTTATCCGCTTTTGTCTGGGAATTGGAAAGCATAACAATTTCATAATGAAAAAAGTATTGATTTTGATTTGCGCTTTCTGTATGTCTGTGACAGAACCAACAATCGCATTAACAAGAGAAATCTTGATTGCAGAAAATATGCAACAAGGAAATTGGGAAGAATTAGGAAAAGTATCTCTCAAATTCCATAAAGAGGGAGGTGTTTACTATTCGCCTATTTCAGAGGGAATATTATATGTTCGGGTTATTGGAGAACGAACATTTTATAGAGTGAAAATAGAAGATAAGTTTTATTCTGTCGCTATTGGTGAATATATTGTTGAGGGAAAGAAATATAATGCAAAAGTAGCCGAAAACTATTACTTTAACATCTAAATTCTTACCAAAGGCTATATGATTATTATTCACGAATTAAAGAAATACAGTTATGAAAAAGTATTTATTAGGATTACTGTTACTTCTCGTTTCATGTGGAATAGGTAAAACCTATCTATATGAATTAGACTTTACGGAAGATAAAGACAGAAAATCGGGAAATATATTCAATGTGTTCGTACATGACAAGAAAGGTAATGCTTTTGATGGAACAGCATGGTCAAGTGATGGAAAAACTTTATCCATAGAAGTAAACAATGGTATTCTTGTTTGCTTAAAGATGTATTATGAAAATGGGGAAATGGCTACATATAGCACATTACAACAACGTACCTATTATGATAAAGATGGGAATGTGATAAGTGAAACAGATTTTAGAGCAGGAATAGATTCTGAAACTTTGTCACGCATGAGGATGGCTTCAATGGAGTTGGAGAAAAGATAGTTTAGATAACAGCGCAATATGATTCAGACCTCAATAATATATAATTAAAACATCTAAGTATGAGCCAGTTAAATAAATGCGTATTGTTTTTTATCATGCTATTCTTCAATACTACTTATCTATTTGCAGACATTGGTAATCGTGGTAAATGGGATAACGGTGGAACTTCCAATTTTGGGATGTCCTTATGGGTACTTTTGGGGATTATCGCAGGAGGATTCTTTGCATATATCTTTATTAAAGATGGCTTGAAGAATGGATTCAAAAATAAGGAACTGAACAAAACTGGGTGTATGTCAATAATTGTTGCTGTTGTTGGCTTATTGATTTTAGTATCTATGTGTTCTCATTAAATAGAAATATGGCATGAAAATCAAAGTCATAGTGTCCGCATTTACATTAATCGTATTCAGTATTTTAATAAAGTATTTTAGAGGACAAACCGTTATGCCTGTTTATAAACGGATTAACGACAAATAATATCTTGATAATTATGGGTATTTTCAAATCTATTGTATGCCTAATTATTGCAGCTGCCATTTATTTTATAGTTGGGCTTATTGCTTGGAATATTGTATGCTCATGGGTTGATATATCATCTTGTACATTGGTGGAAATTAGTAATTACAGGATATACACATACTCTGGAATTGCCCTTATTTCCGCTGTCATAGCTGAAATTAGAGCAGGAATAAAAAAAGGGCGTGATATGGATGGAGCATGTACAATTCTATTTATCACTGGGTTTCTTGCATTTATGGCTAATTATTGGGAAAATATATGGGATAGTGTCGCTGTTATCCTAACCATTTTATACAATATTGTAAATATTGCAGTAATGACATATTGCTTTTATAAGAGTAATGAATAATATTTCCATTTACATAAACTACCATGAAAAATACTATTATCCTTTTAATTAGCATAGCTACATTCATAGCTTGCGCCAAACAAAAAACAGAACAAGTTTCTACCATAGACAGTACCTTGCAGGTAAGAGTTGATTCCATCCTGCAAAACAAGTTATCCGAACTTGATGCGGCAATAGGGCAAGTTATTGTAATGGAAGTGCAGACGGGAGAAATTAAGGCTTCTGTTGGTTCTGATTCTATTCTACAAGAATCGGGATTAGTGCGTACCGCTTCACTTTTGGCAGCATTAGAAACAAAAGCAGTCAAACTATCTGATACGATAGACGTTGCAGATGGGGTTTTAGTCATTGGAAAAGATACATTGTGCGACCATAATTGGCATAGAGGTGGATATGGAAAAATCACAGTAGAACAAGGTTTTGCTTTCTCGTCCAATATCGCCAATTACAAAATAGTAAAAAAAGTATTTGAGAATGAACAAGCCTTTTCGGAAGCACTTGCAAAGTATGGTTATCAAGTGAAAGACACAAGTCTTGTTTATAATCCTTTGGGATATGGTATTCTCACCACTCCATTACAGAACTTGACTTTCTTTAATGCAGCAAGCAAGACAGCCATTAAGCAAGCATTGGAATACGCTGTTTCTGACGGATTAGCCAAGCCTGCCCAATCTGATAAGGTTAAAGTAGCAGGAGCAACGGGAACAATCCAGCTTTCAAATGGAGAATATGCCGTAGAATTTTGCGGTTACTTCCCTGCCGATAATCCGAAATACAGTGTTATCGTTACCATTAATAAGAAGGGATTACCTGCAAGTGGTGGACTGATGGCAGGTGATGTGTTTAGGCAGATTGTTGATATAATGAATGAAAGGTAATGAGAAGATTGCTATTTATCATTATTGGGTTACTTAGTTTAGTAGCTTGCAAAACAGACAGAACATCTGTTCCGCAGGATTTTGAATGTTTCAATCAGCCACATATCTACATAAAGTACAAACAGCCTATAAACGGATATACAGTAAAAGTAATGTGGCTGCAAAATGGTGAAGTAGGTAATGCCCTATTCTGTTTAGAGAAACAAGGAGTGCAATATTACTGCTTTGCGGAGAAATGGACTGATAAGATTCTGTATGATAAGGGTAACACATGTCCGAACAACACAGTTATAGAGTTAGACTATACGGCTAAATTAAAGAGCGAAGAATACCTTTCGGATGATTCTCCTTTCTTCTTTTCTGATGTTGATTTTGACGGAAAAGAGGAGTTCATTATCAATCGCTATAAAAGTGGTTCAAGAGAATCAAATGCTTATGATGTGTACGATGTTACCCCATACGGTTACTTTATACAGAAAACAGAAGCACCATTTACAGAGTTGGAAAACGGACAATGTGAGTTTGATTCAGAGAACAAGACCATTACTATTTACGGCTCTAATGGATGGAACAACGCTATCAGACATATCTATCAACTAAAAGACGGAAAATTTGAATTAGTACAATCAGAATAACTATTAAAAAAATCAAACGAAATGAAAACATTTAGATTAATTGGAATGGCTTTATTAGCCGTATGCGTGAGCTTTGCTTCTTGCAGTAGTGACGATGAAGAACCTGCCAAGAATGATGACGGTGTAATCACCAACCAAAAGCTACTTGTTGAACTAAGAATGACAGATGAAGATGGGGAATCAGTCATTACTGAATATTCTTACGACAGCAAAGGCAAGTTGTTGTCTGCCAACCGTAGAGATTCAGATTATGGTAGAGAATATACTATTACTTGGGGAGCAAACAAAATCATCGAAAGCGGGAATAGGGATGCGATAACATACACATTAGAAGATGGATTGATAACACATACTTCTGACAGCGATGGAGGAGACTTGGAAAATGCGACATTTACTTACAATGCAAACAAACAGTTAATAAAATTGCAATATAGTGAGAATGAGTACACTGTTTTCACATGGCAGGGTGAGAAGTTAACTAAAATGACATGGAACTTTAGCGATGAAGATATTTACGAATTGTCTTATAGTGGAAAAACCTGTAAAGGCTATCTTCCGATAATGGTATGGAATGTAGATGATTTGCGTCCGTTATTGGAGGCACATCCCGAATTGGTAGGAATGCGATGCAACCAACTTCCGGACAAAGCATATAGCAAAGAGGAAATCTACGAAATCACAGAACAATATACCTATACATTTGATAAAGACGGATATGTGGAAAGCTGTACTGAGGTATCTACCTACAAACGCTTAGACATTGATGAAACAAGGACGGAAACCACAATTTATACTTTCACATGGGAATAGTCATTTGAAACCATAACTAACGCAAAAAGCCAGCCTATCCAATTACGGATAAGTTGGCTTTTTTCAGTTCTAAACAAACATCTTATTAACTACAAAACTATGTGTTTCACAAGCATATTTATAGATGTGGAGAACACAAAACAATAAAAGCAGATTTTTCAGCAGGTAGATTTTTGAGAAGATGTAGCTTTATATACCTACTACTGATTTCTATACCGCTACTATATTACATAATGGAAGTGCAATATATGAATACTTTTTCAATAGAGAGAAAGCTACACTATACCATTATATACCATATCATTAGATAGGTAAAAAACTGATAGTCAAAAGCAAAACTATCAGAAAGAATCATTGCATAACAGCATGATATTTGCTAACTTCGTGGTGCAGTTAAATGCTGCAAAGAGATTATTAATTTAATGTTGAATCTATCTTAGTTTTCTTTGAAAGTTAAACCGTGAGTTAAACCAAAGAAGAAATAGAAGAATATAAAGAAATCATAAGATAACTGCTAAGGTGCAATAGCTCAGTTGGTTGCCTTTGAAAGTCGAGCCGTAGGCGAGGCTTTTAAAGGTCTTGAGAGCAAAGGACTGAAAATCCTTGTGTCCCCGGTTCGATTCCTGGTGGCACCACT
>OHAD01001312.1_pt1 | contig 24230 bp, 20 predicted proteins | sample 1577011 | NCBI WGS metagenome assembly OHAD01 (sample SAMEA3541510, study PRJEB24748) | human gut metagenome | biome: human gut; feature: human-associated habitat; material: faeces | place: China | collected 2012 | reverse complement strand
GTGCCGCCATGTCGGTGGAGCTTTCCAAGCTGCAAAAGGAAGGGCTGCTGGTCACAAAGCGGAATCATTTTGAGCTGTTGACCCGTTGACCGTTCCATGCGCCGCCCGCAGACGTTTTCGCCGGGCAGTTCTCCTGTCAGGATGCACTGGCATAAAAAGAGCGGACAAGCGTTTTAGGGTCGTCCGCTGAAGGATGTATTGTTTTCGTCACTCGATAAATGGGAATTTAGTAACGTAAAAGGAAATATATGACATATACCCAACTAAGTAATCCATGAAAAATCGCCCAACCGACAGACTTCCACGTTGTATAACTAATAACCATAGCCAATGCACTTCCAAAAGTTATTCCTGATTTTACCGTTTTCTTGACATTTATTGATTTATTATCTTCCATGTTTGTTTCCTCCACAAATTCCGAGTTACCCCCCTCAGTATACCACGCTTTTTCCCTGCGGAAAAGATACCGCGCACAAAAGGCCTCTCCGGCAACTATCCGCACTCCGGCTCATACACTTTAACAACTATGTACCGGGAGGGATATCGTGTGCTGCTGACCTTACTGCAATTTTTCGCCACAAAATTTCTGTTTCTGGCGCTTCATCTGGAAAGCGGCTGCTTTCCGCGTCCGCTCACAGCCCGGGAGGAAGCCGCCGCCTTCAGCGCTTTGCGCGCCGGGGATGCCGCCGCCCGGGAAAAGCTGGTCCGCCACAATCTGCGGCTGGTGGCGCACATCGTAAAAAAATATTACGCCCTGCCGGGCGATCAGGAGGATCTTGTTTCCATCGGCACCATTGGGCTGATGAAAGCGGTAGATACCTTTGATGCCACACGCAAGGCGCGGTTTTCCACCTATGCAAGCCGCTGCATTGAAAACGAGATCCGTATGCAGTTCCGGCGGGAGCGCAAGAGCGGGCAGACCGTCTCCTTACAGGAAGCCTTGGAGACAGACGGGGACTCGGCGCTGACCTTAGCGGATGTGATACAGGACGGCTTTTGCATGGAGGACAGCTGTGAGCGGCAGGAGGATGTCCGGCGGCTGCGGCAGCTGCTGGACACTTTGCCCGCCCGGGAGCGGCAGATCCTGCTGCTGCGGTACGGGCTGGCTGGGCAGCCGCCCCTGACCCAGCTGGAGACCGCCGGACTGCTGGGCATCAGCCGCAGCTATGTTTCCCGGCTGGAGACCCACGCGCTGGAGCTGCTGCGGCAGGCGTGGGGCAAAAACGGCTAGGTTTTCACTCCTGCAAAATTTTCAACTGCAACTCGTCCAGTTGTTCAAAAGTGTATAGCCGGTTGAAGGCCTCCACCAGCTCCTTTTTGGAAAGGCGCGGCGGCAGCCCCAGCGCATTCAAGAGTCTGGCCTTGCGCTCGGCGCTGCCGGGCTTGCCGGAAAGCCCCCACTCGTACAAGTCGGTGTAGGTGATCTGCCGTCCCGCCGGGCGCACCGGCGCGGCTCCGGCTTCCGCGCCGAGAGCGTCCAGCAGTGCCTGCCGCACAAGGGCGTCGTCCACGCCCTCTACCCCCAGCAGACCCTCCTTGCCGGGCTGCGTCTTGCGCTTTTCCTTGCCGTGGATGGCAGGCACATAGGCCTGCACCACGTTCTGCGCACCCACCATATTGGTGATGTAGTTGCGGATGCGGAAGCCTGCCGCGTCCGAATCTGTAAGTAAGATCAGACCATTTTTCTGCGCCAGCGCCCGGAACAGCTGCTGGCGCTGTTTGTCTTTATAAATGCCAAAACCATCCGTCAGCAGGATCATGGCATCGGTCAGGTGCGCCAGACGGACGGCATCGTATTTGCCCTCCACGATCAGCACCCGGTCGGTATGGATCATCTCGCTTTGCATCATCTTCCGCTCCCCGCCAGCGCCAGACGGCACAGTGCTGTTTCCAGCAGTGTCTGCGCCGCCACAGGCTGGCTTTTCAGGCTCTGGTCCAGCTCCAGCAGCACCTGCAAACAGGCCTCCAGCTGGGGCAGGGTGTAGTGGGCAGCAGTCTCTGCCGAGCGCTTCAGCCGGTAGTCGCTGCCCTTATAGCCAAAATCTTTGTGCACTGCACTGTAATTCTTCCGCTTTGCCGCCCCCAGTTTGACCCGGTACAGATCCACATAGCTGCCGATCATCGCCGCCGTAATGGCAATGGGCTCCTGCTGCAATCGCAGCAGTGTTTGCAGCTTTTTGCAGGCTCCGGTGGCGTTTTTGGCGGTGATCATGCGGATCATCTCGAACACGTCCGCTTCAAGGCTCACCGTGCCCATCTCTGCCACCATGGAGGCACTCACGGTCTGGTAGCCGGACAGGGCACAGAGCTTATCCACCTCGTTTTCCAGCAGAAAGGGGTCCTCACCGCAGCGCTCCAGCAATGCGGTGGCTGCGCCGTCCGGCAGAGATGCACCCTGCGCCTTTGCGCGCTCCATCATCAAATTTTTCAGTTCAAAGGGGCGGGGCTTTGCCAGCTCCTCGGTGTAGCCGATGGCCTTGCACTGAGCTTGCAGCTTTTGCGCCTGCTTGCCCAGCTTGAGCTTGCCGCGTTCCAGCGGGAACACGCTGCCCAGCACCGCCACGGCGTTTTCCAAGCTGGAAAGGGTGCTGCACAACTCGTCCAGATCCTTGCTGCCGTAGGCGGCGGGGTCGAGCTCCGGCAGCACCACCACACGCCGGGTACCGAAAAAGGAGATGGTGCCCGCTGCCATGATAAGCTGTTCCAGTTCCGGCGCAGCGCCGTCCAGGATCGTGGCGTCTTCGTCGCTGTCTGCCGACAGCACCCGCACCGCCGCCGCCACTGCCTGCCGTACCAGATACCGCTCGCTGGAATAAAAATAGTAGACCGGGCAGCCCTTGTCGGCCAGCTGCCGGAGTTTTGCTTCCGTGGCCATGCAAATGCCCCTTTCCTGTTATAAAATGCTCCTTGTATTGTACCACACTCGGCTCGGATTGCAAAGCGCTAGCCTAGTTTTTCGCCGCCGGTGCGGCGCAGGCTGAGGGAGGACGTGTACTGCTCCTCCGGCGGCATCCAGCTGTAACTGCGCAGCGCCAGCAGTTTTTGGTACTGCACCGCCTCCGACTTTTTGGCCGTGGCGATCAGCCACTCCGTTTGCAGCGGCTGCGCCAGTTCTGCCTTGCCGCTCAACGTCACGAACTGCCGGTTGCCGATGCTCAGCCGCACAAGACACCCTTCCCGGGTGCGCAGCAGTTCCACCGCCGCCGGGGTGCAGCGCAGCTTGCGGCTGGTATAGAACGGCAGACGCTCTGCCCGGATGCCCTGCTGCGCGGGCAGAGTACAGGCAGTTTTTGCGTTCATGCGCAGGTCTGCCACCAGCTCCACGGTGCGCACGCCCCGCCGCGCCAGCTGGTTTTCCACCGCACGCTGGGCGGCGCTGCCGCCCCGGAACAGTACCACTGCCCGGTCGTTCTGGGCAACCACTACCGCAGGTGCCTGTGCGCTGCCCACAAGGTCGATGTGCACCACGTCCCGGCTAAGGGCGTTGCCCAGCCCGCTGCCCACCGCTGCTGCCAGCAGAATGCCCGGCACTGCCACCCGCAGACGCACCCGCCAGCGGAAAGCCAGCACCCCAAGCCCGCACAGCAGCAGACAGACCAGCGCCGCGTAAGTGGTATCAAAGTAGATGGACGCCCCGGGCTTTGTGCTGAGCCAGACCGCCCAGCCGTTCAATAGGCCGGTCAACAGGTCTGCCGCCCGGGAGAGCACCCCGTGCACCGGTGCCAGCCACGGCACCAGACCCACAAAGGCTACTGCCAGCCCCAGCAGAAGCAGCGGCTGCACCATCCACAGCACCGCGATGCTGGAGACCACCGCCCACGCGCTGACGCTCAAGCCCCGCAGCACCAGTACCGGGAAGGTAGCCGCCGAGGCACAGGCGGCAATGCAGGCGCTCTCTGCAAGACCCTGAAGCCGCTCCGGCAGTCTGTTGAACCACGGGCGCCTGACCGGCTTTTGCAGATTCTCCCCGGCTTTGATCCAAAACCGCCTGTCATGGGCGTCCCGCATCCGGCGGATGCAGGCGTTGCCCGCCACCGTGCCCACCACTGCCGCAAAAGAAAGCTCAAAGCCGATATCCCACACCGCATAGCTGTTGGCAGCAGTCATCAGGATGCCTGCCGCCGCCAGCGAGGTGAGGACATCTGCCGGCCCCCACACCCACACACCCAAGGCGCTGACCCACACCGCCACGGCAGCGCGGCACACCGAGGGTGTAAAGCCGGTCACGCCCATCAGTACCAGCGCCAACAGGCTTTTGCTCACCGCACGCCGTCTGCGGCGGCGGTAGTTCTGCTCCCAGCGATAGGGCAGCAGCACGCTGAGGATATCCCCGCACAGGATGGAAACGTGCATTCCGCTGACCACCAGCACATGGGAAAGCCCTGCGCCCCGGTAGGCGCTGCGCAGCTGCGCCGAAAGCCCGCTGCGGTCTCCCACCGTCATAGCAGCCAGCACGCCGCCAGTGTCCCGGTGCATGACCCGGCGCAGGCTCTCGCTTAGTTTTTGCTGCAAGCGGTGGGTGCGGGCACGGAAGCTGCCGCTCTCGCCCAGCACGGCGAGCTGCGGCTTTTCGGCCAAGGGCTCTGCCTGCAAGGCGATGTCGTCTGCATACTGTGCCGTCCGCTCTTCCATGTCCGGTTGTTGCAGCGTGAACCAGCCCTGCACCCGCTGCCCTGCCGTGCAGACGGGCAGCTCCGCACAGGCTATGCGGAGGCCCGCCGGGCTGCCATTCACGTTTTCCACCCACAGGGTCGCGTCCACTGTGTCCGAAAAATAGCTGCTGTCCGCGCGTTCCACCTCGGCGGTCAGCAGCACGGTACGCCCGGCGTAATTTGCCCGGGCACGCTCCAGCCGGGCGCTCGTGGTATGCACCGCACAAAGCCCCGCCAGTGCGCCCAGCAACAGGCAGACCGCCAGCTTGCGGCTGCCGTCCGGGATGCAGAGCAGCAGCAAAAAGGCAACAAAAAATGCCGCAAACGGCATAAAAAGCTCCGTTTGCGGCAAAAAAGTCCACAGGAAACTAAGGCCCATCATTCCGACGCAGAACGCGCAGAGTGGGCGGCGCATCCCAGCTTAGTGGAAGAACAGGGGCAGCGGCTCAAGGAAGATGATATCCTTACGCTCAGAAGCATCGCCCTCGGCCAGAACAGCGGCCTGACCCACGATGGTGCACTGGGTCTTTTCAGCCAACGCATCCAGCGCCTTCAGAGAGCCGCCGGTGGAGATGACATCGTCCACCACCAGCACTCGCTTGCCGTTCATCTTTTCCAGCTCCTTGCGGTCGATGACCAGCTTCTGCTTACCGGCAGTGGTAATGGACTGGTCCTCCACCACCACAGGGTCCGGCATATACAGCTTGACCCCCTTGCGGGCGCAGATATAGGGCTTGCCGCTCTGACGGCTCATCTCGTGCGCCAGCGGAATACCCTTGGCCTCGGCGGTGAGCAGGATATCAAAATCCGGGCACTTCTTCAGCAGCTCCGCAGCAGCGGCCACGGTCAGCTCGGCGTCACCCAGCATGATGAATGCGGCAATGTCCATGTGGTCGTTCACCTTGCAGATGGTCAGCTCACGGGTCAGGCCTGCAACGTGCAGGGTATAAGTTTCAGCCATAATCAAATTCTCCCTTTCGTATTGGAATCAGACAGGCAGTTTTTCGCCGCCCAGAACATGGAAATGCAGATGCTTCACGGTCTGGCCTGCGTCCTCGCCCACGTTGGAGATGATGCGGTAGCCGTTTTCCAGCCCCTGCTCCTTGGCCAGCTTTGCGATGACGGTAAAGATGTGGCCCAGCAGAGCACCATCCTCCTCGGTCAGCACAGCGGCAGAGGAGATGTGCTTGCGGGGAACCACAAGGAAATGCACCTTTGCCTGCGGGTTGATGTCGTAGAATGCCACTACCTGGTCATCCTCGTACAGCTTTTTAGAGGGGATCTTGCCCTCTGCGATCATGCAAAACAGACAATCTTCCATGGGGGAACACTCCTTCCTGCTTCTACAAAAGCCCGCCGCCCCGGCGCTACACCCAGCACCGGGGCACGGGACATAGATCCTTTTTAGCCCAGAGCCTTCTTGACGATGGCGCTCACAGCAGCCAGTGCTTCGTCGATCTTGGTCTCGTCCTTCAGACCGGCCATTGCAAAGTCCGGCTTGCCGCCGCCCTTGCCGCCGGCGATAGCGGACAGCTCCTTGACCAGCACACCGGCCTTCAGGCCCTTTTCCTGTGCCAGCTTGTTCACGGTAACAGCCATGGTGATCTTATCCTCAGCCTTGCCCACCAGAACAGCCACCACGGGGTTCACGGCCTTGTCGCGGATGCTGTCGCACATGCCGCGCAGGGTGTCGCCGGTGGTACCGGTAAAGTATGCAGAAGCGATCTTCACGCCGTCTGCTTCCTCAGCATTGTCGAACAGGCTGTCCACCTTGGAGGCGGCGATCTTTGCCTTCATCTCGTCCAGCTCGCGGCTCATGGCCTTGTTCTCAGCCATCACAGCCTCGGCGCGGGCGGGCAGTGCAGCCACGTTGTTGGCCTTGAGGGTGTTGGCCACATCATGCAGCATGGCCTCCTGCAGGTTTGCACGGATCAGCAGGTTGCGGCCGGTGACAGCCTCGATGCGGCGGATGCCGGCAGCCACAGAGGACTCGCTGACGATCTTGAAGCCGCCGATCTGGGCGGTGTTCTTGACATGGGTGCCGCCGCAGAACTCGGTAGACCAGCCCTCGATATCCACCACGCGGACCACCTTGCCGTACTTTTCGCCAAACAGCGCCATTGCGCCCAGCTTCTTGGCTTCCTCCACCGGCATCTCCTGCACGGTGACGTTCATGGAGTCGAAGATCTTATCATTGACGATCTTCTGCACCCGTGCCAGCTCCTCGGGGGTCACGGCGCTGAAGTGGGTAAAGTCGAAGTGGGTGATGGAGGCATCCTGATAGGAACCAGCCTGATGCACATGGTCGCCCAGCACCTCACGCAGGGCAGCCTGCAGCAGGTGGGTAGCGGTGTGGTTGCGGGCAATGGCCATGCGGTAGCCCTTGTCCACCTGTGCGGTCAGCACATCGCCAACCTTCACGATGCCGCTTTCCAGCACGCAGGTGTGGACGTAGTAGCCCTTGGGGGTCTTTTTCACGTCCAGCACACGCAGGCTGCACTCGGCACCGTTCAGCACGCCGTGGTCGGCAGCCTGACCGCCCATCTCAGCGTAGAAGGGGGTCTTATCCAGCACCACCAGCACGCCGTCCTTTGCCTCCTCATCGGTGGCAATGGCATCGGTCAGGGTCTCTTCATCGCTCAGCGCCACAACGGTGCCCTTGTCGGTCAGGGTGTCGTAACCGGTAAAGACGGTGGGCTCGGCCTCCAGTGCGCCGAACAGATCCTCGCTCCAGCCGGAGATGTTCTTCTTCAGACGCTCAGCGCGGGCGCGCTCCTTCTGCTTCTTCATCTCTGCGTGGAAGCCGTCTTCATCGATCTCCAGACCCTGCTCGGCAGCGATTTCCTTGGTCAGATCCAGCGGGAAGCCGAAGGTATCGTTCAGCTTAAAGGCATCCATGCCGCTCAGCAGCTTCTGGTGTGCCTTCTCCAGACGGTCGATCATGGTGTTCAGGATGTTCATGCCGGCATCGATGGTACGAGCAAAGTTTGCCTCCTCGGTGCCGATGACCTTCTTGATATAGGCGTCATGCTCGCGCAGCTCGGGGTAAGCGGACTCGCTGGACTGGATGACAGTCTCCACCAGATCCACAAGGAAGGGGTGGTCGATGCCCAGCATCCGGCCGTGGCGGGCGGCGCGGCGCAGCAGACGGCGCAGCACATAGCCGCGGCCCTCGTTGGAGGGCAGAATGCCGTCAGACACCATAAAGGTGCAGCTGCGGATATGGTCGGTGATGACGCGGATGGAGATATCGGTCTTGGGGTCCTGCTTGTAGGTCTTGCCCGCAATGTGCTCCACATGGTGCAGCACGCTCTGCACGGTATCCACCTCGAACAGGTTGCCCACGTTCTGCATCACGCAGGCCAGACGCTCCAAGCCCATGCCGGTATCAATGTTGGGGCGTGCCAGACGCTCGTAGTGGCCCTTGCCGTCCGCGTCGAACTGGCTGAACACGAGGTTCCAGATCTCCATATAGCGGTCGCAGTCGCAGCCCACGCCGCAGGTCGGCTTGCCGCAGCCGTACTCCGGGCCGCGGTCAAAGTAGATCTCGGAGCAGGGGCCGCACGGGCCGGAGCCGTGCTCCCAGAAGTTGTCCTCCTTGCCCAGACGCACCATGTGATCCGGGGCGACGCCTACCTTCTTAGTCCAGATATCGTAGGCCTCGTCGTCCTCCTCATAGACAGAGATGTGCAGGCGATCCTTGGGAATAGCCATCCACTCATCGCTGGTCAGGAACTCCCATGCCCAAGGGATGACCTCGTCCTTGAAGTAATCCTGGAAGGAGAAGTTGCCCAGCATCTCAAAGAAGGTGCCATGGCGGGCAGTGATGCCCACGCGCTCGATATCCGGGGTGCGGATGCACTTCTGGCAGGTGGTCACGCGGTGGCGGGGCGGCTCCTCCTGTGCCAGGAACCACTTCTTCATGGGAGCCATGCCGCTGTTGATCAGCAGCAGGCTGGGGTCGTTCTTGGGTACCAGGGGGAAGCTGTCCAGACGCAGATGACCCTTGCTTTCAAAGAAGCTCAGGTACTTTTCGCGCAGTTCATTCAAACCGGTCCATTGCATAGATCTTTCTCTCCTCAATCGTCTTTGGCGCATGTGCGCCGTTTTTTATGCTGTTATGGCAGAGGGGCGGCACGGTGAAAAAACAAAAAACAGCCCTCATCCCAAAAGGGACGAAGGCTGCTTGTGCATCAAACTCCGTGGTACCACCCAAATTGCAAAGGATAACGTGTCCCCTGCCGCTTTCGGCGCATTAACGCTGCGCAGCGTCCGGTTTGCATTCGCCGGAAGCTCCGGGGTGGCGCGAAATGATCCCGACCGGAGCACCTTACAGCCGTGGGCGCTCTCTCTGGACGGTGGTGTGTGCATTTCTGACCCCATCATTGCCATCTGTCATAATTTTACATTCCGCAAAGCAGACATAGCATCCCTTTGCGTACAGCTAAATTATAGCATACGCAAAACGTTTGTCAACGGTTTTGAGCAAAATTTACGGCACCCAGATGCGGCGCACCTCCAGCACCTTGCCGCCCTGCACCACCAGCGTGGTATTATAGGTGGTCCAGTTATCGGGGTCTGCATTGATCGCTGCTGCCACCGCCTCCGCGCCCGTAGTCTCCACGGCTTCGGCCTGCGGGTCGGCAGAACTGTCCTTCAGCACTACATCCTCTGCCAGCGGCATCGTCTTTTCTCCCATCTCATAGTAGACAGGGTAATCGTCAAAGGTCATCGTCCGGTAGGCATCATCTTCCAGCTTCAGGTCAAGACCGTACTGCTCCTCCATGCCGCCATTGATGGTGACAAGATGGTACTGATCGTTTTTCTCGATACTCTCCACTGCAACGGTCACAAACTGGTTCCATGCAGCCCCCTCTTCGTGGAGGGTGATCTGATCCCCAACGGCAAGTTTTTCAACATCTTCTTTTTTATAAAGGTCATAGCTGAAGATTTTTGCAGTCAGGTTGCCACCCTGCACACCGGAGGTGATCTCCGCCGGAATAAAGGTGACCGTGTCCTCCCTGTCGAGGTCATCCAGCGTCCACGTCAGCATGTTGATGGGCTCCGTGACCCCTTCCTCTGCCACATGGGACGAGGCCGGCACTGCACTGGATGCGGGGGTGCTGGCGGGGGTGCCGGAGCCGCCGCAGGCCGTCAATGCGATGCCCGCAGCCAGAACAGCCAGAATCTTATATTTCAGGTTCATAAAAACACCTTCTTTCTTGACGCGGTAGATTTATTCCGCTACAATAAAAACGAATCAAGAACCCATTCTATTGCAACTGATTTTAAGATAGAGAGGAATTTCCCGTGAAAATTTTAAAAGTAAAGTGTCTTGCCCCCACCCGGCTGGACAACTATCTGACCCAGCAGTACCCCGCCCTGACCCCCGGCCGCCTGAACAAGGCGCTGCGGGAGAACAAGATCAAGCTGAACGGCAAAAAGCAGCCGCTTTCCACCCGCGTGATGGCGGGTGACGAGATCAAGCTGTTCATTCTGGACGATGTGCTGGACGCTGACCGCCGGGTGGATGGCCCCGCGTGGAAGAACGCCCGCACCCCGGCGCAGGTGGTGTACGACTGCCCGCAGATTTTAATCGTGAACAAGCCCGCCGGCGTTGCCGTGGACGGCCCGGAGGACGATACCCTGCTGAACCGCGCACTGCTGTACCTGAACAAGCAGGGCGAGTACAAAGAGAACGACCTGTACACCCCCGCCTTGTGCCACCGGCTGGACACCGGCACCAGCGGCCTTGTGATCATTGCCAAGACCCCGGAGGCTGAGGAGCTGTTCCTTTCTGCCATCAAGAACCGCGAGGTGCAAAAGACCTACCTCTGCGTCACCTTTGGCCGTCCCATGCCGCCGGACGCCACCTTGGGCGGCTACCTGCTCAAGGACGCCGACCGCGGCATCGTGAAGATCGTGGAGGACAAGCAGCCCGGTGCCAAGGAGGTAGAGACCCGGTACGAGACTATCGCCGTCTCCGGCCGTCTTGCCCTGCTGAAGGTGCAGTTGATCACCGGCCGCACCCACCAGATCCGCGCCCATATGGCCAGCATCGGCTGTCCCATCCTTGGCGACAGCAAGTACGGCAACAACAGCGCCAATCGGGAGCTGAAGCTGAAGTATCAGGCACTGTGCGCATGGGAGCTGACCATGCCCCGTTTCACCCAGCCGGACTTTGCCTTCCTCAGCGGCAAGACCTTCCACGCCCCGAAGCCGTGGTATTACCAGCAGGTGCTGGACGGCACTTTGAAGTAACAAAAAAAAGGAGATGTCCTGTTGGGCATCTCCTTTTTTGTTACTTATAATAGAAAACTCAGACCCGCACCATATCCGGGGTGATTTCCGCCAGCGTATGGGCACCGCACATCTGCATGGTGTCGACCAGTTCCCCGGCCAGCTTGTCGATGTAGCACTTTACCCCCTCTGCGCCGCCGCCGTAGACAGCAGTCACAAAGGGACGGCAGATCAGAACGCCGTCTGCGCCCAATGCCAGCGCCTTGAACACATCCACACCGGTGCGGATGCCGCCGTCCACCAGCACCTTCACGCCGGTACCCTTGAGGGCTGCGGCGATCTCCGGCAGCACCTCGGCGGTGGCAGGGCACTGATCCAGCACACGGCCGCCGTGGTTGGACACCACGATAGCAGCGGCACCGGCCTGCTTTGCCTTCAGTGCACCCTTAACGGTCATCACGCCCTTGACGATGAAGGGACGCTCTGCCAACTGCACGATCTCGGCCAGCTCCTCCACGCTCTTGCTGCCAGCGGGCGGGGTCATGTTCTTCAGGAAGGGCAGACCCGCTGCGTCCACGTCCATGGCCACGGCAAAGCAGCCGCTGGCCTTGGCCTGTGCCATCTTCTCGCGGATGGTGTCGATGTTCCACGGCTTGATGGTGGGCACACCGCAGCCGCCCGCAGCGCCGATGGCGCGGGTAGCCATCTCCATCACGGTGGGGTTGGTGCCGTCACCAGTAAAGGCAGCAATGCCGTTTTCGGCACAGGCGCGCACCAGCACATCGTTATAAGTCATATCGGTGTAGGTATCGGAGTAGTGCAGGTTCACCGCGCCCACCGGGCCTGCAAAGAAGGGATAGCGGAAGCTTTTACCGAACAGTTCCAGCGTGGTGTCCGGTGCACCGCCGGAGCACAGCGTATCCATGTTCACCCGGATGTCTGCCCACTTATTATAATTGCGGATGGCGGTATCGCCCACGCCCTTGGCACCCGGGCCGGGGATCTGGTTTTTACAGGCCACGCCGTTGCACACCGGGCATGCCTTGCAGTATTGACCAATGCAGGTACGGGCATTGGCAAGCACTTCAGGATAAGTCATAAAAACATCCTCCTTATATTTCCCGCCGCTGCGGCACAAAATGACCCGCCGCAGCGCTCTTTGCCCTCAATATAGACCCATTTTAAAGGTGCGTCAAGGGCTTTTTGTGCTTTCCGTCCATGCGGCAGAATACTTTCTCGCGTTTTTTCGTCATTTTTAAAAAAGTCTGATTTTTTTCAAAAAAATCCTTGACAAAAAGCCTGCTTTCAGGTATTATAGTGGAGCGCCAAGGGCACCCGCCCAAAGGCAGAACAGAAGATGTGGAAAGATGGCTGAGTTGGTCTAAGGCGCACGACTGGAAATCGTGTAACGTGTCAAAAGCGTTCTGGGGTTCGAATCCCCATCTTTCCGCCAGAAACCTGAAACAGAAATGTTTCAGGTTTTTTGTTTTGTCCGCAGTTTGCACCGCTTGACATTTGCGGGCAGTTCCGTTATGCTGAAGCAAATACGTTTTACCGGAAGGAGAGGTTTTCCCATGGCATCTTCCCACAAAAAGCGCACCGGCCTGCGTGCGGCGCTGATCGTTCTGCTGTGTCTGGTTCTGGTGTGTGTGGTGGCTGCGGCAGTGCTGTACAGCTTAGTCAGCCGCAAGATCAAGGCATTCCAGAGCGGTGCCAGCTTCGCACTGGACTACACCATCACCTCCACCGAGGCCGAGCCCCCTGCCCTTTACGCCCTGCTGGATAAGTTCGGCGGCACCACCGGCAGCCTGACCGGCCAGTACACCCCCCGGGCAGTGCAGCTGGCGCTGTACCCGACGGGCACCAGCACCGTCAACGATGCCCCTCTGACCCGGATGTACATCAGCGAGGAAGAGACCCTGTACGACGCCGGGCAGCTGTACAACAAGCTGCGCAGCACCGTTGTAGCCGAGTATCCGCTGGCCAGCCTGCTGCTGCCGGGCTGGTCGCTGGGCAGCTACATCTCTCAGGACCAGCTGGCTGCCCTGCTGGGGGTAGACCCCGCCGCCACCGGCTTGCAGCAGGTGAACGGCTTTCAGCTGGATCTCAAACAGCTCAAAACCGTGCAGCCCGCCAACGCCAAGGAAGGCTACCTTTACCTTCAGCTGCCAAACCTCGCCGCCGGGGAGGACGCGCCGCAGCTGATTCTGGGCATCGAAAAGCAGGGGCTGCTCAAGACCTTGTCCCCCAAGGTGCACATCCTGCTGGATGTGCCCACCCACCACATCCATGCAGAGCTGACCGGCACGGTGACTGCCGCCCAGACCGTGGTGACCGCACCCACCTCCCGGATGCAGGATTCTGACGTGGAAAGCCTTGTGCAGCTGCGCCAGACCATCGAGAGCATCATTCAGTTCGTGCAGACCGCCGCCCAGAGCGATGCTGCCTCCCCTGCTGCATAAAGCAGGACTATTTTGAATGGTCTCCGCTTCGCTCTGACCATCTTCAGCGGAAAAATTATTTTAAAAAGCAAAAAATCGGACAGACTGCGGTCTGTCCGATTTTTTATGTTCACAGATGGGGTCGTAACGGAAAACGGTATTTGCAGCGCCTGTTTCCTTCGGAAACATTTGCGCTGCGGGGGAAATCTCTAAAAAGCAGAACAATGATTCTGTTTTTACTTCTTTACAGTCTTTTTGCAGGGTGCACGCTTTGCCTTGGGCTTTGCGGCAGGGGCAGTTTTAGCTTCCGCAGCGGGAGCAGCCTTGGCAGCCGGTTCAGCCTTAGTAACAGGCTCGGCCTTGGTTGCCACGGCGGAAGCTGCCTTCACCTCTACTGCGGGAGCAACAGGCTCAGCTTTTGCCTTAGTAGCCTTCTTTGCAGCGGGCTTTTCTGCCTTGACCGGCTCTGCGGCCTTTACTGCGGGCGCAGCGGGCTTCTCCTCCACCTTCTTGGTGGTGCGGGGCTTGTGGGCTGCGGGCTTCTTGGCAGGAGCGGCTTCCTTGGCCGGTGCGGCCGCAGTCTCGGCAGCGGGTGCTGCTTGCTCAACCTTAGCGGCACGCTTTACGCGGTCCTTTACCTCAGAGATGACCCACAGCTGGTCGCCACCGCCGGGCACTTCCTGCCAGATCTGCAGCACTGCGCCCACCTCGGCACCGATGCCCACGGTGTCCACGCACTTGCCGCCCGCCCAAGAGGAGCGCAGACGCACGGTACCCTCCGGGGTGTGCTCTACCTTCCACATCTGGGACGTGCCGCCCACGTCCTCCCACAGATGCAGCCAGGTGCCATTGGCGGTGCCGGTCATGGTCAGATCCAGCAGCTTGCCGGAGGCACGGTTGCGGATGCGGTACACACCATCGCCCTCGCGGACAAAGCTCCACTCCTGTTCGGGCTTGTGGTCATACTTGCCCAGACGGACAGTGCCGCCGTCCTTGCTGCCCTCCACTGCCTGAATGACATTGCCGGTGTGAGCAGCAATGGTATAAAAGCGGTCAGCCTCAATCACAGTTTGTGCTACGGATTTCATGTACAAATCCCTCCCAATCATAAAATGCACAGATTTTTCCAATTCCTTCTTATAAAGAATACCACATATCGTGATTTTTCACAAGCAATTCGACAATTCTTTAGCACTTTATATAGAAACCATCCTGTTTTCGCCTGCTTTTTCGCCCCTTCGCAGGGGCGAAAGGCCGTTTTTACTCCCTCTCGACATTTTGCCGCAACTGCGTTATACTGTTTTTACAAAGCTTATCTGCCGCTCTGAAAGGGGCGGTTTTCTCGTTTTTTGAAGGAGGATATTTTCCCATGACCCAGCAGGACCGCACTGCGGTGCAATATCATAAAATGACCGAGACCCCTATCTCCCGGCTGATCCTCAGCCTTGCCGCGCCTACGATTTTAAGTATGCTGATCACCAGCATCTACAATCTGGCCGATACCTTTTTTGTGGGGCGCATTTCCACCAGCGCTTCCGGCGCGGTGGGCGTCGTTTCCAGCCTGATGGCTATCATACAGGCGCTTGGCTTTATGCTGGGGCACGGCTCTGGCACCATCATCAGCCGCCGCTTGGGCAGTCAGGATACCCACGCCGCCACCCGCTTTGCTTCCACCAGCTTTTTTACGGCGCTGGCCTTTGGCGTAGTGCTGGCGGTAGTCGGCCTTGCCACCCTGCCGGACTTTATGATGCTTCTAGGCAGTACCAAGACCATTCTGCCCCACGCCTGCGCCTACGCCCGCCCCATCCTGCTTGCCGCACCTCTGATGATCTCCAGTCTGGTGATGAACAACATCCTGCGGTATGAGGGCAAAGCGAACCTTGCCATGATTGGGCTGGTCACCGGCGGACTGCTGAACATTGCACTGGACCCGCTGTTCATGTTCGGGCTGGGGCTGGGCACTGCCGGTGCCGGCATTGCCACCGCGCTCAGTCAGACCATCAGCTTTGGCATCCTGCTGTATATGTTCCTGCGGGGCAAAACGGTCAGCCAGTTCCGGCTTTCTGCCGTCACCAGGGAGCCGCGCGAGTTTTTGCAGATCCTTGCAGGCGGCGCGCCCAGCTTTGGCCGTCAGGGGCTGAACAGCATCGGCGGGATGCTGCTGAACATTGCCGCCCGCAGCTACGGCGATGCCGCCGTGGCGGGCATGAGCATCGTGTCCCGCATTTTTATGTTCATCCTCTCGGTGGCCATCGGCGTGGGACAGGGCTTGCAGCCGGTGGCGTCCTTCAACTACGGCGCGCGCAAGTACCACCGGGTGCGGCAGGCCGCCGTCTTTACCCTGAAAGCCGCCTTTGCACTTCTGGTGGTGCTGATCGCGGTGTGCTGGTGGAACGATGAAACTTTGATCCGCCTGTTCCGGGACGACCCGGCGGTCACTGCCGTGGCGCTGCCCGCCTTCCGCTACCAGTGCTTTGCCATCCTTTTGCAGCCGGTGATCGTGGTGACCAACATGACCTTCCAGAGCGTTGGCAAGGCCGGGCGCGCCACCTTTCTGGCCTGCTGCCGACAGGGCGTGTGCTTTATCCCGCTGATCCTTGTACTGCCCCGGGTGCTGGGACTTGTGGGCGTGGAGCTCTGCCAGCCCATTGCGGACACGCTCACCTGCTTCATTTCTCTGCCCTTTTTGCTGGCCTTTCTGCGGCAGCTGGAGCAGATGGACAGGGCAGAAGCGTCCCATGCCCCGGCACAGCTGTAATGCAATTGTAACCGTTTTTAGCCGCATTTTTCTGCAAACTCTGCAATGAAAAATGCGGCTGTTTCGTATTCTGAGTGAACGGTAAAATTTTCCTCCCTGTTTTTGCAAAGGAGTGTTTTTTATGAAGCGTGTTGTCTTGCGTATCGGCTGTGGGGCAGTCTGCGCCGCCCTTGCCCTTACTTTAGGCTGCGGCTGCGCCCTGCTGCCGCCCGCTACCGGCGTGCCGGGCGCTGCAAGCTCTGCCGTTTCTGTACCCACGGACGACAGCGGCAAACCCCTGTACGACCCCGCCGTGCTGAACGATGGCCGTCTGCGGGCGCTGTACTGCTACGGCCGTTCCGGGAGCAGCACCACCATCCTGTGCGGCAGCACCCCGCTGCACCAGTCTACCCGCAGCGAAAACGTCTCACTGGTGCAGGACAGTGCCACCGGCATCGCAGACTACTGGCTGCGCAGCTGGTCCGACCCCACCGGCCGGGGCGGGCGCCGCACCGCCCTGTACGACAAGACCGGCACCGAAGTGATGTCCTTTGAGGGCGAGCAGAGCGCCACCCTGCAAAACGGCCTGCTGGTGCTGCAGGAAAGCCGCCTGATCGATGGTGGATACGTCCCGGAGTCCGGCTACGGCACCTGTCAGGTCATCGACCTTGCCACCGGTGCTGCGCTGCCGGTGCCGGAGGGCGCATACAGCTGCATCGTATCCGGCGATAAGCTGGTGTTCAGCTGCTACGCCCGCCCGGAGGGGCTGGACGATTACGACTGGGATACCGACTACCAGCAGAACAGCTGGGTGGTAGTGCAGGAAAAGGACGGCACCCCCGTCTACCGCGCCGATGCCGCCTCGGCATACCGCCTTTTCTACGACAGCGACACCCTGAGCGACTGGGTGGAGCTGGACGTTGCCACCGGAGAAGAAATCGCCGACCAGATTTTGTACAACGTCCTGACCGGCGAGCAGTGCACAGGCTTTTTACAGGTCTACCCGGGCGGTCTTGCCAGCTTTTCCACCGGTGACGGCCGGTACGAGCTGCGGGATATGACCACCGAGGACCGTGGACTGATCGCCGCCTTTGACGAGCAGCCCAGCCAATATTTCCCGGGCTATGTGGTAACATGGCACAACGGCGAGGATCACGGCTACGAACTCTATGATCTGGAAACCGGCACCAAGACCCCGCTGTACGATGTGGACGCCACCGACAGCACCGTAGCTGTCTACGCGCTGGACGGCAGTCTGCGGGTGTATAGCAAGGACAACGGCAAGCTGCTGACCGACACCACCGTAGAGCCGGTGGAGCACCAGCAGCGGGTACGGATGAGCAACTGCGGCAGCGGCTATGTCTGGCTGGAATTGCAGGATAACGACCGCTACGAGACCACCGCCACCCGACTGTACGGCCCACAGGGGCTCGTCAGTGACCTGACCGCCCTGCAGGGCAAGTACAGTTACGTCGACTACCTGACCACCGACCCTGACGGCAGACCCATGTTCTGCGGCAGCCGCGCCGCTGCGGGCAGCGCCTACGGCAGCGTATACGATGTGCTGGACGCAGACGGCAAGGTGGTGCTGCAGGGGCTTGCCAGCTGCGCCGGGTACTATTCTAACAGCCTGAACGCCCTGCCCGACCATGTGTTTGCTGCACAGCGGGGCTTCTATGTGGGCTGGATGGATACAAGCGGCAACTGGCTGTACTGCCAGAGTATTTTCTCGTCTGCCTCTGCGGACGATGAACCGAGTTACGGCTATTGAGTTAGGAGGGCTTTTTTATGAAAAACGCTAAAATTTCCCGCCGCAGCTTTCTGCTGGGGCTGGCTGCCTGCTCCGCCGCCGGGGTGCTGACCGCCTGCAAGGGCACGGATGCGCCCTCCGGCAGCACCGCTTCCTCTGTGGTAGAACAGCCCGCATCCTCTGCTGCTTCCTCTACTGTGCAGCAGGCAGCGCCGTTTTTGACCGTGGAGGAGTTTCCCCCGCTGGACGGCAGCACCGCCTGCATCCCGCTGATGGCGCAGATGCTGGCTGATACCACCGGCATGGACTTGGAAGAAGCCCGCAGCAGCATCACCGTGAGCACCACCGCCTACGCATGGGAAAACTTTGGCCTGTACGACACCACCACCCGGATGCTGGTGGTGTACGAAGCGCCGGACTATGTAAAGGAAGAGCTGCAAGAGGCCAACGTACAGCTGGAACAAAAGCCCATCGGGGTGGACGCGCTGGTGTTCATCGTCAACGAGGATAACCCTGTGCAGGCGCTTACCCAGCAGCAACTGCGGGATATCTACGCCGGAAAGATCACCAACTGGAAGGATGTAGGCGGCAAAGATCAGGAAATCGTTGCTTTCCAGCGCGGCGAGGACTCCGGCAGCCAGACCCTGTTCAAAAAGCTGCTCATTCAGGGCGGTGAGCTGATGACCCCGCCCTCTGAGTTGGCTCCCGCCGCCATGGGTGAGCTGGTGGACAGCATTGCCGATTACAACAACAGCGCCAACGCCATCGGTTTTTCCGTGTATTACTACATCGACCAGATGTACTCTAAGCCCGGGCTGCGGCTGCTGGCGGTGGACGGTGTGACCCCCGGCAACGACACCCTTGCCGACGGCAGCTACCCCCTGTGCAACGATTTTTACGCCGTCATCCACCCGGATGCCGCCGCAGACAGCCCCGAGCGCATCCTGTATGACTGGCTGGACACCGACGCCGGGCAGGACTGCATCAAAAAGTCCGGCTATGTGGCCGTCGGCCCGCAGACCACCGTCACCATCGTGGATTGAAATTGACAGACCTTCTCTCGTCTGCTACAATAAAGGTAGGATTTTGTCGATCTTTATGCAGCAGAATGCCGAAAGGAAGGTCTTATCATGGAACATCCCGCTTCTCATGTGGAAAGCCACTGGCGCACTCAGCTGCGCAACCGCATTATTCAGGCTTCCAGTCTGCTGGAGGTGCTGTTGTCCGGACTGGTGCTGATCGGTCTGCTGCTCAGCGTTGTGCCGCTCATCCGCTGGATGCCCGGTCTGCTGTTCGATGGCAACGAGGCAGAGATCCGCACTTTTCTGGAGCGCAGTCTGGACATTGTGATCGGCATTGAGTTTATCAAGATGCTGGCCAAGCACAGCCCCGGCAGCAGCCTTGAGGTGCTGCTTTACGCCATTGCCCGCCATCTGGTGGTGGGGCACGATTCCGCTGTGGAGAACCTGCTCAGCGTGGGCGCGATCGCGCTGATCTTCATCGTGCGCAAGTTCTTCTTTGTCCCGGCCTTTGGTGCGCACCTGCCGGACGGTAATCCTGCGCCGGATCTTACCCCCGCCCAGAGCGGCATCCCCGCCGACTGGTTCCGTCGGCGGCATTCCGAAGCAAAGCCTGAGGAAGAGAGCGAGACAAAGGAATAAGCCTATACAAAAACCACCCCGCAGCGGCCGGTGAAAGGCTGCTGCGGGGTGGTTTGTTGTTTTGTGTTATTTGTCCTGTTTTTTGCCGTGACGGCCAAAGCGGTACTCCTTGCCCTCGCGGATGCGCTGGATGTTGGAGCGGTGCATATAAATGACCATTGCGCCCATGATCACCGAGCCGATGGCGCACACGGTAAGGTCGGCGGCAGAGTAGCCCCGGAACACGCCGTACAGAATGGTGAGCACCGGATAAAGTGCTGCCATGGTCACGCTGCCCAGAGACACCATGCCGGTGGGCAGCAGGCAGGCCAGAAAGATGACCGCCAGAAAGGGGATCAGCACCGGCTGAATGGCCAGAATGGTGCCGCCCGCCACCAGCACGCCCTTACCGCCCTTGAAGCCGAAATACAGGGGCTTCAAATGGCCGATAATGGCAAAGATAGCAGCAAGATACACCGCAAGATAGGGCGAGAGCGTGGTGCTCTCCGGCATCAGGGTGAACAGCCAGCGGCCGATGCATACGGCCAGCACACCCTTGAGCACATCGCCGAAAGCGGTAAGCGCTGCCGCCTTTTTGCCGAAGGTGCGCAGCATATTGGTCATGCCGGCAGCGCCGCTGCCGTACTTGCGCACGTCATCGTGGTACAGAAACTTGCTGACGAGGATACCAGTGTCGATGCTGCCCAGCAGGTACGCCTGCACGGCGGACACCACCGCGATGAGAACAGATTTCATCATCTGAGCCTCCCTGACGTGTTATACGTCCTTGGCACCCACTTCGCCGGAGCCGCGCTCCCGCACGACCAGACGGATGGGCGTATGCTCCAGACCAAAGTTTTCGCGGATCTGGTTGATGAGGTACCGCTGATAGCTGAAGTGGAACAGGTGCTTTGCGTTCACGAAGGCCACGAACGTGGGGGGACGGGTAGAGGCCTGCGTCAGGTAGTAGATCTTCAGGCGGCGGCCCTTGTCGCTGGGGGGCTGCATCCGGGCGGTAGCGCGGGCCAGCATCTCGTTCAAAACGCCGGTAGGCACGCGGGCACCGTTTTCGGCGTCCACATCCCGGATGAGCTGCATCAGCTTGTTCACATTGTAACCGGTCTGGGCAGAGATGAAGATGATGGGTGCGTAGCCCATAAAGCTGAAGCACTCGGCATAGCCGCGGCGCTGCAGCTCCATGGTGTTGGTCTCCTTGCCTTCCACGGCATCCCACTTGTTCACCACAATGATGCAGGCCTTGCCCTGCTCGTGGGCGTAGCCAGCTACCTTACTGTCCTGCTCGGTAAAGCCGACAGTGGCATCCACAAGGATCAGCGCCACGCGGCTGCGCTCCACAGCAGCCAGTGCACGCACCACCATGTAGCGCTCCAGACCATCGCTGATGTTGCTGCGCTTGCGCAGACCGGCGGTATCGGTAAAGATGAACTTGCCGTAGGCGTTATCCACCGGGGTGTCGATGGCATCGCGGGTGGTGCCGGCCTCGTTGGCCACGATCATGCGGTTCTCGCCCAGAATGCGGTTGGTCAGGCTGGACTTGCCCACGTTGGGGCGGCCGATGATGGCAACAGGGATGCGATCCTCTTCCACCACGGTCTCACTGAAGTCCAGATGGGCGCACACTGCATCCAGCAGATCGCCCGTGCCGTGACCGTGCACGGAAGAAATGGGCATCACCTCGTCAAAGCCGAGGTTGTAGAACTCGTACAGCTCCATGGGAGCCTCGCCCACCTTGTCGCACTTGTTCACGGCAAGAATGATGGGTTTATGGCTGCGGCGCAGCATGTGCGCCACATCCTCATCGGCTGCGGTCAGGCCGTTGCGCACGTCCGTGACCATGATGATACAGTCGGCGGTGTCAATAGCGATCTGCGCCTGCTCGCGCATGTGGGCCAGAATGCCCTCGGTGGCCTTGGGCTCAATGCCGCCGGTATCCACCAGCAAAAACTCGTGGCCGTTCCACTCGCAGTTGGCGAAAATGCGGTCGCGGGTAATGCCCGGGGTATCCTCCACAATGGCAAGGCGCTGGCCGCACAGCTTATTGAACAGGGTGGATTTGCCCACGTTGGGGCGGCCCACCACTGCTACGATCGGTTTGCTCATGGGGTCTCCTCCTTTCTTAAAAGGGGTAAAATACAATAAAAATGGCGTTATCAGCTGCCGCTCTTCCTTCTGCGGGCAATGTGCAGGCCGCTGCGCAGCAAGGCGCGGGCTTCGTCCCCGCCTGCTGTGGGCAGCACCTCCACCTTTACGCCCAGCTGCTGTCCCAGCTGCTCTACCGTGATATCGTCAAGGAAGGTATCCTTTTCCTCCCGCAGCATCACAGCCGGGATGCCCAGTGTTTTTGTGGCAAGCCTGCCGGCGCACTGGGCAATGATATCGGTGGCGGTAATCAGGCCGGTCACACCCACATTGCCGCCGAAAAAGCGGTTCTGGATGGTGTGGACGTGCACAGTGATCATGGGGTACTGCCGGTGCAGCTCCTCCATCATGCGGGTGATGAGGGGCGCTGCCATGGTGCCGGTGACCACGTCCAGTTCCTTGGTGCCGTAGATGCGGTGGGGCTTGTCCAGCTCCGCCAGAAATTCTTCCTCAAACAGGCGCAGCATGCCCACGCCGTTTTCCAGCTGGTCGTAGTCCTCGTAGAACGCCGCCGCAGGGATGGGGCGACCCGCCTTGAGGTACCATTCATCGCTGGGGTAGATGATGCGCTTGCCGTGGCGGCGCTTGCATTCATCGCCGAACTCTTCCATAATGTCGATGACCTCGGCGCTGGTCTTTGCATCGTAGGGCACCTGCGGGTACAGATTTTTGCGGTAATCCGTAATGCCGCAGGGCACGGCTGCAATGCTTTGCACCATGGGGGTCAACTCCAGCAGGTCGGCAAGGGTGCGGCGCAGCTCGTCGCCGTCGTTGATGCCGCGGCAGAGCACCAGCTGGCAGTTGACGGCAATGCCGCCCTCCACCAGACGGGGCAGGTACTTGAGCACCTCGCCGCCGCGCTTATTGGCCAGCATCCGCACCCGCAGCTGGGGGTTGGTGGTGTGCACCGAGATATTGATGGGCGAGATGTGCATCTTGATGATGCGGTCGATCTCGTGATCCTGCATATTGGTCATGGTGATGTAGTTGCCGAACAAAAAGCTCAGCCGCTCGTCATCATCCTTAAAATACAGGCTCTCGCGCATACCCGGGGGCATCTGGTCGATGAAGCAGAACATACAGTGGTTGGAGCAGGTATGTTTTTCATCGCCCAGATAGGTCTTGAACCCGCAGCCAAAGGGGCCGCGCTGCGGCCGCTGCACCTCCCACTCCCGGATGCCGTCTGCCACGCGGGCCTTCAGGTGGAAGCTGCTGCTGTCGGTATAAAAATCGTAGTCCAGCGTGTCGTTCAGCTCGTTGTCGTCCACGCTCAGCAGTTCGTCACCGGGGGCAAGGCCAAGAGCCTCGGCCTCACTGCCGACATCCACCTGCTCGATCCGTATCGCCATCTGCATCCACCTCCTTTAAAGCACAAGAAGGGGAAGGCTTTGCGCCCTCCCCTTCTGTACATAACACCATTATGCCACCAATTACGCGCAAATTAGGCCTTCTTGATGACTTCCTCGCCCTTGTAGTAACCGCAGTTGCCACATGCCTGGTGGGGGAGCTTCAGAGAGCCGCAGTTGCTGCACTTCACCAGTGCGGGGGCCTCCAGCTTCCAAACATTGCTGCGACGCTTGTCGCGGCGGGCCTTGGAAAGATGTCTCTTAGGTACTGCCATATTTTTGCACCTCCTTGATGGGTTTATCTGTTCAGCAGTGATTTAAGGATCGCGAGCCTAGTGTCTACGGGGTCATCGGTCTGCTCTGCCGGTGGGCAGGTGCATTCCGCCTTTTTCTTACCGCACTGCGGGCAAAGCCCGGCACAGTCGGGGCTGCAAAGCAGCACCGTGGGAATCTGGAACATGAACTCCTGATTGAGCCATTCGTCCACGTCCAAGTGCCCTTTTTCGTCCAGCGGAAGATCGAAATCCGGGTCATCCAGATCCCGCTCCTTGACGATCCACTCCGTATCGACTGTCTCTTCCCGGGTGACCGGGTCCAGACAGCGGGCGCACTCTCCGTGCACCGATGCCTTTGCCCGCAACGTTATCTGAACCTCGTCGCCATCGGTCTGCGCGTCAAAGACGGCTGTGACCGGCTGCGGGATCCTTGCGCCGGCATAATCATACGCAGATAAATCACACTGAAACTCTGCATGGTACGGTTTTGCGCCGGCTGTGATAAACTTTCTCAGGTCAAATTGCATAGTACACCTCTGAAAAGGCTGCTTTGTTAGTATAGCGCCAAAGCAACCCTTTGTCAACACCAAAACAGGCAGAAAACCGAAAAAATTTATTTTTCTCCGGTCTTCTGCCTGTTGGAAAAGCCTTTAGCCCTGTTCTTTTATCAGATCACAGGTACTTCTTCACATCATGGGGCAGTGCGGCCTCGTCTGCGCTGACGGTCACGGTGACCTTAACGCTGTCGCCGGCAATGGCTGCCATCTCGTCCAGCACAACGCCCAGACGGTTGATATCGTGGTCCAGCACCTTCAGGATGCCGTCAATGTACAGGTCGGTGATGTCGTAGTTGCTTGCCATCAGGCCGGCCACAAAGCCGTACAGCATTTCGCCGCCGAAGATCTTGTACTCGTCCAGATCGATCAGACGTGCTGCAGGAGCGATGTCGTAGGTGAGCTTCATGCCCTTTTCCACGACGACCACGTTGC
>OHAD01001309.1_pt1 | contig 24246 bp, 17 predicted proteins | sample 1577011 | NCBI WGS metagenome assembly OHAD01 (sample SAMEA3541510, study PRJEB24748) | human gut metagenome | biome: human gut; feature: human-associated habitat; material: faeces | place: China | collected 2012 | reverse complement strand
TCCTGCGCCTGCATATTTCCTCAATTTTCTATTGACTTTTTATTTGCAGACTTTCTTCCTTATTACAAATACAGTATAGGGAAAGTTTGTGCATTTGCAACAACGAAATTGTAAAAAAATCGTAAATGTGCACAGGCTGCAGCGGTTCCATAGACCATTCTATGCAGTGAGGGAACAATTAGTACGACAAATCGGGAAATGGGCAGTTAAGATAGGAGAAGAAAAACAGAGATGCTCTTTTTCGTCAGTGTGGACAAAATCCCCGCTTCCCAAGAATTGCGATTGACAGGGGAAGATGGGGAAGATACAATATATAGCGGGTTTTAAAAAGAGAACATACAATTTACAGGAAACGCCGGGCTCTTGGGGGCTGCGGCAGGAGGAGAGAAAAGAGCATGAATATTACGGAAAACGCCAAAACGGTGTTGGAAAAGCGCTATTTGATCCGGGATGCCCAGGGCAAAGCGCTGGAAACGGTGCCCCAGCTGTTCCAGCGGGTGGCCAGTGCCATTGCTCAGGCCGATCGGAATTATGATCCCCAGGCCGATGTGGAGAAAACGGCTCAGGAATTTTACGACACTATGACCGACCTTCGCTTTTTGCCCAATTCTCCCACCCTGATGAACGCCGGGCGGGAGCTGGGTCAGCTTTCGGCCTGCTTTGTTCTGCCGGTGGGCGACAGCATGGAGGAAATTTTTGAAGCGGTGAAGCAGGCCGCCCTCATCCACAAATCCGGCGGCGGCACAGGCTTTTCCTTCTCCCGTCTGCGTCCCCGGGGCAGTGTGGTCAATTCCACCGGCGGTGTGGCTTCCGGCCCCATCAGCTTTATGAAGGTGTTCAACACCGCTACCGAAGCGGTGAAGCAGGGCGGTACCCGCCGGGGGGCCAATATGGGCATCCTCCAGGTGGACCATCCCGATATTCTGGATTTTATCTCCTGCAAAAGCGACAACAACGAAATCAATAACTTCAATATTTCCGTGGCCATCACCGAGGGCTTTATGCAGGCCGTGCTGGCCGGGGAGGACTATCCCCTCATCGATCCCCGCACAAAGCAGGAAGTGGGCCGTCTGAATGCCCGGGAAGTCTATGACAAGATCGTGGACGCCGCCTGGCGCAACGGCGAGCCGGGTATCGTCTTTATCGACCGGCTCAACCGGGACAATGTGGTGCCCTCCCAGGGCCGCATCGAGTCCACAAACCCCTGCGGCGAACAGCCCCTGCTGCCTTACGAATCCTGCAACCTGGGTTCCATCAACCTGGCCCAGATGGTTAAGGGCGAAAAGAAAAAGGAGATCGACTGGGACAAGCTGGGACAGACCGTGGACACCGCCGTCCACTTTTTGGACAATGTAATCGATGTGAACAAATATCCCATCCCGGAGATCGACCGGGTGACAAAGCTCACCCGGAAAGTGGGTCTGGGAGTTATGGCCTTTGCCGATTTGCTCATGCTGCTGGGTGTGCCTTATAACTCCCAGGAGGGCGTGGAGATCGGTCAGCAGATCATGGGCTTTATCCAGCGGCGGGCCAAGGAGCAGAGCCGCCGCCTGGCCGAAACCAGAGGGGCCTTCCCCCTCTTTGGAGAGAGCATCTACAAAGATGAAACTCCCATCCGCAACGCCACTGTCACCACCATCGCTCCCACCGGCACCCTGTCCATCATCGCCGGTGTTTCCGGCGGGGTGGAGCCGGTGTTCGCCTTCGCCTTTATCCGCAATGTGATGGACGGGGATGAGCTGATCGAGGTCAATCCTCTGCTCCGCCGCCGCTTGGAGGAGCGGGGCCTTTACAGTGACGAGCTGATGAAAAAAGTCATTGCCCAGGGCTCTTTGCAGCACATTGAGGAGATTCCTCAGGACATCAAGGATGTGTTTGTCTGCGCCCACGATGTGTCCCCTCAGTGGCATATCCGGATGCAGGCCGCATTCCAGAAGCACACCGACAACGCTGTGTCCAAAACGGTGAACTTCCCCCATTCGGCCACCAGAGAGGATGTGGACAAGGTTTACCGGCTGGCCTATGAGCTGGGCTGCAAGGGTGTCACCATCTATCGGGATGGCAGCCGCGGCTCCCAGGTGCTCAACATCGGCAAGGTGAGCAAGGAAGCCAAAAGCGATGAAGCGCCCCAGGCCGCACCCTGCCCGGCACAGCAGCAGAACCGTCTGGAGCCCCGGCCCCGTCCGGCGGTGACCATGGGCATCACCGAAAAGGTGAAAATTGGCTGCGGCAATCTGTATGTAACGGTGAATTACGACGAAAACGGCATCTGTGAGGTCTTTACCAACACCGGCCGTCATGGCGGCTGCCCCAGCCAGTCGGAAGCCACCGCACGCCTGGTGTCCATCGCCCTGCGCAGCGGCATCGATGTGCAGACCATCATCGGTCAGCTGAAGGGCATCCGTTGTCCGTCCACCATCCGCCAGCCGGGGATGAAGGTGACTTCCTGCCCCGATGCCATCGCCCGGGCCATTGAAAAGGTGATGCGCAGCCAGAATGGGGGCCAGATGCCTTCGGCCGTGCAGGAAATGGAGCGGGAACTGAACCAGGGAGCCCAGGAAGAGGAAATGGATCATTCCATTGCCGGGATGCGGTTCTGTCCCGAATGCGGCGCACCGGTGGTGCATGAAGGCGGCTGCGTCATCTGCCGTCAGTGCGGCTATTCCAAGTGCGGTTGATTCTTTTGCCTTATTTACAATTTAGCCATTCACACTGTATGAAAAAGTGGTAAACTAAAAGGACCGGGGAAGATCTTCCCCGGTCCTTTTGCCAAGCGAATGAAAATGAGAAAAAAACCGCCCTACGGCGGATGGAGGGAACACCATGAAGATTCAAACGGCCCGCTTGCTTCTGCGGGACTACCGTCCGGAAGATCTGGACGCCTATTTCGGCCTGCATTCTCAGGCGCAGGTGTGGGAACAAAGTCAGGAAAAAGCCATTTCTCAAAAGGGAGAGGCCTCCAAGCTCCTGGGGGATCTGATCTCCCATCAGATCTCCAGCGATGTGGGCTACCGGGCCCTGTGCCTGAAGGATGGCACTTACATCGGGGAAGCGGGAATTCTGCAAGTGGAGAAGGATTATAGCCGCTGCCGGTTGGGATGCAATCTGCTGCCGGAGTACTGGGGGGAGGGCTACGCCGCTGAGATCACCCAGGCTCTTTTGCACCTGGCCTTTGCCATGCTCAAACTGGAGCGGGCCGAAGCCTACGCCCTTTCGGACAATGCCCGGGCTTGCCGGGCCATGGAAAAGGCCGGGCTGATGAAAGAAGGAGTGCTGCGCCACTATCACCGGGAAGGAAAAAACTTCCGGGATGTGTGCCTTTATGCCATGATCCGGCAAGACTGGAAAGAATAGAAGAAAAGAAAAATGCCGCAGGGAATTTCCTGCGGCATTTTGATTTTGGTTTGTTATTTGTTTTTGCTGGCGGCCCGGAGACGCTGGGCCCGATCCAGTTCCCGCTTGCGAATACGCAGGCTCTTGGGGGTGACTTCCAAAAGCTCGTCATCGCTGAGGAATTCCAGGCTGGCGTCCAGGCTGAGAACAGTGGGGGGAGTCAGGCGCAAGGCTTCGTCGCTGCCCGAGGCACGCATGTTGGTCACATGCTTCTTTTTGCACACATTCACATCCAGGTCCTGGGACTTGGGGGAATACCCCACCACCATGCCGGCGTAGACCGGGGTGCCGGGGGTGATGAACAGTGTACCCCGTTCCTGGGCATTGTAGAGGCCATAGGTCACCGCTTCGCCGGTTTCAAAGGCGATAAGGGAGCCGGTATTCCGACGGGCGATATCACCCTTGTAAGGCTCGTAGCCGTGGAAGATGGTGTTCATGATGCCTTCGCCCCGGGTGTCGGTGAGGAATTCACTGCGATAACCGAAGAGGCCGCGGGAGGGAATCAGGAACTCCAGCCGCACCCGGCTGCCCTGGGGAGTCATATGGGTCATTTCCGCCTTGCGGGAGCCCATTTTTTCCATGACAGAACCCAGAGCATCCTCGGGAATGTCGATGACCAGCTCTTCGATGGGTTCGCACTTGACCCCGTCGATGGTCTTGTAGAGCACCCGCGGGGGGCCTACCTGAAGCTCATATCCTTCCCGGCGCATATTTTCCACCAGAATGGACAGGTGCATTTCGCCCCGGCCCAGCACACGGAAGGCATCGGCGCTGTCGGTTTCCTCCACCCGCAGGGATACATCCCGCAGCAGTTCCCGCATCAAGCGGTCGCGGATCTGGCGGGAGGTAACGAATTTGCCTTCCCGGCCGGCAAAGGGACTGTCGTTCACCGAAAAGACCATTTCCACAGTGGGTTCGGAGATCTTTACAAAAGGCACAGCTTCCACAGCGGCAGGGTCGCACACGGTGTTGCCGATGTTGATGCCGGCGATGCCAGAGAAGGCCACAATGTCTCCGCCGGTGGCCTGGGCCACAGGCACCCGCTGCAAGCCTTCAAACTGGTACATGGAGACGATCTTGGCTTTGTAGGATACATCGGGATTGTGATAATCCACCACAGCCACTTCCTGGTTCTGGCGCAGCTGGCCCCGTTCAATGCGGCCAATGGCGATACGGCCCACATAGTCGTTATAGTCGATGGAGGAGACCAGCACCTTGGTGGGGCCTTCCACATATTCCGGAGCATCGATGTGGCTCAGGATGGTTTCAAACAGGGGCACCAGATCGCTGCCGGCATCGTCGGGGGCCAGGGAAGCAGTACCCTGACGGCCGGAGCAGAAGATGACGGGGGATTCGATCTGCTCTTCGGTGGCGTCCAGATCCAGCAGCAGCTCCAGCACTTCGTCCACCACTTCCAGAGGACGGGCGTCGGGGCGGTCTACTTTGTTGACCACCACGATGATCTTGTGGCCCAGTTCCAGCGCTTTCTGCAAGACAAAACGGGTCTGGGGCATGGGGCCTTCGAAGGCGTCCACCAGCAAAAGGACGCCGTCCACCATTTTCAGCACCCGTTCCACTTCGCCGCCGAAGTCGGCGTGGCCGGGGGTGTCGATGATGTTGATCTTTACATCCTTATAGTGGACAGAGGTGTTCTTGGCCAGGATGGTGATACCACGCTCCCGTTCGATGGCATTGTTGTCCATCACTCGGTCCTGCACGGCCTGGTTTTCACGGAAAGCGCCGCCCTGTTTGAGCATTTCGTCCACCAGGGTGGTTTTGCCGTGGTCGACATGGGCGATAATGGCGATGTTGCGCAAATCGTTTCTCAGCAAGTATGTCACTCCTCAAAAGAGAATAAAATCACAGAAAGGGCGGAGGATATCCTCCGCGCCATTTTGACAAATAATTATATCACAGCTCCCGGATATTTGCATCCCTTTTTTCAAAAAAGTTCTCTGAAATATTCGGAATAAGCTGTGAAATCTTTTCCGGGGAAAGAGGAATTCAGTAATAGAAAATATTATTGAACAATAATGATTGACACTTTTGCTTTGAGAGGTTATATTAAATAGTAAGATAGCTGTACAAAATAGGGATAGAAAAAGGATGAGACAAAAATGATGAGATTGACCAAAAGTGAAATGGAAATTATGACCGTTTTGTGGGAAGCGGATCATCCCCTGTCCCGGACAGAAATTCTGGAGAATTCCAAGGAAAAGAGCTGGAAAGACAGTTCTATTCATATTCTGCTCAACAGCATGCTGGAAAAGGGCGCTGTGGAAGTGGCCGGATTTGAGAAGATGGGCAGCCATTATGGCCGGACCTATGCACCAGCTCTCAGCGAGTCCCAGTATGCAGCACAGCAGATCAAGTCCATGTCCTCCTATAAAAAGTCCCAGGGACAGGCCATGCGGTGTATTTTCAGCGCATTGCTGGATGACAGCAATGTGGATGATGAAACTCTGCGGGATCTGGAAAAAATGCTGCGGGATCGGCGTACCAAAAATAAGTAACCGTTCCGGTTGCTGCGTGTAAGTTGTCATTTCCCATATTGTAAGCAAGCCTCGCTGCAGGTATTTCTGCGGCGAGGCTTTTGTTTTGTCTTTTTCCATAAAATTATAGGAAATATTTCTCATATTCTGTCCATATTCAATATTTCAAGAGTATGATATAATGTTGGAAATTAGTTTAAATATTTATTATGCAAAAATATTTTAAGAAACGGAAAATTAAGAATTGCAGATAAGCGAATAAAAATGCATCGAAGGAGGAATCGGGATGAATCAGAGAAAAAGCGTTTGGAGTTTGCTGCTGGCCGTGCTGCTTCTGCTTTCGGCCTGCCAGAAGAGTGACTCGGCCCCCAAAGAGGACACAATGCCGGAAAAGCAAGGGGAGGAACAGAAGGAAGAAGAAATTCCCTTGGAGCCGGTGGAGTCCTTTGACCCGGCGTCCTATACCAATGCCATGATGCTGGAAGACTACGACTTTTTCTGGACCACCCTGGAGGAAAACTGCGCCCCGTTGGGTGCTCTTCGCGAGGTGGCCGGGGCCGATTTGGATCAGTGGAAAGAGGAATACCGGCAGCAAGTGGCTGCATTGCCTGACGGAGATGCGGAAGGATTTGTCGGTGTAATGAACAGTCTGAGTGGAAAATTTGGAAGTTTTGCTCATATTTACACACCAGACACTTTGGTATATCATCGCTATATGGATGTTGGTGAATATTTTTGGGAAAGTGAAACGCAGAAAGAGCTTTTTCAATCAGATAAAGTCAGGGCTTTTTATCAATGGCAGGATAGTCTTCCCAGATATCAAAAACAATTGGAAGCGATGAAGGAGAACGATGCGGTTAGTGAGGATGAAGATGGAGAACTTACCAGTAAATCCATTTCTTCCAATATCAACTTGTATCGTCAGGGTGATACAGCGGTAGCGATGATCAAAACATTTAGGTTTTATGGAGCAGATGCAGCCGATACCATTATTGATATGCTCCAGGAATTTTGTTTGGAAAATCTAGATGCAAAAGATTTTATTATTGATATCACCCGGAACGGCGGCGGAGATTCTAATTTATGGTATAGTGGTTTTGAACCTCTATGGGCCGGGAAAACATTTACCGAAAATGTGACAGCAATTTACAAAGCGGGCGCTGTCAATGTGCAGATGTGGGATGGCTGGCCGGAGAACGACCCGGATGTGGAATTGAAAGAGCTTTCTGATTTGGGAGAGGATGAATATCCTCAACTCGATCGAAAGTCTCTGGAAAATTGTGATGGAGTGGCTACAAAAACATATGTCCACGATTTTACCGATGTGGAGAATCCCGACAAAAAAGAATTTAATGGCCGGATTTGGCTGCTGGTGGACAGTGTCAATTTTTCATCTTCGGAAATGTTTGTACAATTCGCCAAAGATAATGACATATTTACTCTTGTGGGAACCCAGACAGCAGGAGGGGGATGCAGTATAGCAGGTCCGGCCAATATGGATGCTGCGATGCCTAACTGCGGTATGTTGGTGCGGTATAGTCCGTTTTATTTTCTCAATGAGGACGGAACCTGCAACGATCTAGAAGGCACCCACCCGGATATCGAGATCGAGTCCGGTGAGACCGCCATGCAGCGGTGCTTGAAGGAGATCAAAAAACTGCAGAAATAAGAGGAGGTTGTGGAAATGAAATCGCGAAAGCGTTTACACAGTATCCTTTCGCTATTGCTGGCCGGTATGTTTCTGTTGTCGGCTTGCCAGAAAAGTGATCCGGCCCCTAAAGAGGACACAGCGCCAAAGCAGCAGGAGGAAGAGCAGCAGGAAGAGGAAACTCCCCTGGAGCCGGTGGAGTCCTTTGACCCAGCATCTTATACCAATGCCATGATGCTGGAAGACTATGATTTTTTCTGGACTACTCTGGAAGAGAATTGCGCTCCGCTGGGTGCCATCCGTGAGGCAGCCGGGGGCGCTTTGGATCAGTGGAAGGCGGAATACCGACAAAAGGTGGCCGCTTTGCAGGATGGAGATGCAGAAGGATTTTTTAACACCATGGGGGAGATTTCCCTTCGTTTTAGCGGAGCTGCCCATATTCAGGTGGTCAAACCTTCTTTGTATTCTCGTTACATGGGCGGTGGAAGCGAATGGGAAAGCGATACCCAAAAGCAACTACTGCAATCGGACAAAGTACGGGCTTTTTACCAGTGGGCCGAAACCCTTTCCCAATATCAACAAGGTGGACAGAGCAGCAGCGCTGCACAGGAGGAAACTCAGGAAGCCATCGATCAGCAGATCTCTGAAAAGCTCAACCTGTACCGACAGGGAGACACTGCCGTGGCTATGGTGCGAGGATTTGATTTTTACGGAGAAGAATCCAATAACACCGCAGTGAAAATGCTTCAGGATTTTTGTCTGGAAAATCTGGATGCTCAGGATTTTATCATTGATCTTTCCCGGAACAGCGGCGGCAATGCTTACATCTGGACGGAAGGATTTGCTCCCTTATTTGTGGGGAAAACCCTTACCTGCCCCATGGTGGCCGCTTATAAAAATGGTTCGGTAAATGTGCAGATGTGGGACGGATGGCCGGAAAATAACCCGGAGGTGGAATTGCAGGAGCTTTCTTCCTTGAGCACAGAGGATTATCCCAAGCTGAATATGGCTTCTCTGGAAGGCTGTGACGGCGTAGCCGTGAGCACCGCCACCATCGACTATACAGAGGAGGAAAACCCCAATGGGGAAGAGTTTGAGGGCAGACTGTGGATTCTCACTGATGGAGAAAATATGTCCTCGGCCGAGATGATGGTCCAGTATTTGAAGGGTGAGGATTTCTGTACCTTGGTCGGGAAACAAACGGGTGGCGTCAGCGGTATTATGACAAATCCAGCTAATATGTACGCTCCCATGCCTAACTGTGGCATGCTGGTGCGGTTCAGTCCGTTTTATTTTCTCAATGAGGACGGAACCTGCAACGATCTGGAAGGTACCCATCCGGATATTGAAACCGAATCCGGCGAGACCGCTATGCAGCGTTGCTTGAAGGAGATCAAAAAGCTGCAAAAATAAACAGGTTTTTCTGCTTTAGTGAATATTTGTGAGAGAAGAGTGCCCCGGCCATTGGCCGGGGCACTCTGATGTGTATATTTTTAAGGAAAAATGGAAAAAAGAGCAAATGGCCTTGACACTCCGGAGAAAAATTATAAAATAGGAATTGATTTTTTCTCAAATATTGATTTTAACTATATTAGCCGGTAAGCTGGGGTTTTCCAGTATAGACCGGATGGTCGATTCCTTGAAGAAGGTATTTTGATGGATGAACAGAAGATTCGATCCAATCTCAAAAAACTGGCCGTCGTTTTCATTGTGGTTTTTTTGTTGATTGGAAGCATTTCCCGCTATTTGTTTCAATCGGTGACAAATTTGTATGAGGAATCCATACAGGGCCGATTGGCAGAACGAGCGGTGCAATACAATAAATCCTTTGTTTTTAAAATGAATGCCGATTTGCAGACCCTTCGGGCGATGGCCTGTATGCTGGCCGATACCACTACACAAGATATCACGCCCCAGGGGACGGAGTATCTTTTGTGGAATCTTTGGGATGCAGGCAAGGCGGCAGATTTTGTCCGATTGTGTTACTTTCCTCTGAATGGAGAGAGTGTGCAGCTGAATCCCCAGGGACAGCTGGTCCCCCTTCAACTGGAAGATGAGACAGAAGAGATGCAGTACGCTATCCAGCAGGCCATGGAGGGAAACTCCTATTGTTCCCAGGCTTTTTATGATCCTATGCTGGGATATAACACCCTGGGCTATGCAACACCCATACTGACTGGCGGGGAAATCAGCGGTGTTCTGGCCTGTTCGGTGAGCACAGAGTCCTATGCGAATATTTTGTCCTCCGTCGGCTCGGTCAGTGATGGCGGCGCAGCGGCCGTGCTCAGCGAAGATGGAAAAGTACTGGCTTCCACAAGAACCTATCAAACAGAGGGGTTTTATGAGCTGGAAGAGTCGGATGCTTTGAATGACGACCTGCGGGACCAATTTGCCCAGGCCTTGTTGACAGATGACACCCAATTTTTCAAATTTGAAATGAATGGCCTGACTTTTTATGCCTGCGTCATGGCCATGGATGCGTATTCGGATAATATCGTTATTGTGGATACCGACCAGGGGATCAGCGATGCCGTTTCAGGCATGGTATACAATGCTCACATGATTGGAGTGTTGTTTGCAGGTACTTCTCTGCTGTTTGTGATGGCGGCGCTTTTGATGAACCACCGCTATAATATCCGGCTCCGTCAAAGTGCGTACCATGACAGGCTGACCGGAGCCTATAACCGGCACAAATTTTTTCAGCTTTTGGACCGAAGCCGCAAGAAGAATATGGAATATACTGCGGCCGCCATCAATATCCGCAAGTTCAAATACATTAACGAGCTGTTTAGTCCGGATCGTTCCAACCAGCTGTTGAAAGATATCTGCAATGTTTTGAAAAGTCATATGGAGGCGGGAGAATTTTTCTGCCGTGATACGGCGGATACCTTTGTGCTGGCCTTGAAAACATTGGATCAGGAGGCAGTGAGTCAGCGATTGGAGCGCATCTGCGAAGAGGCCTGCCATTGCAGCCCAAGCATTCCCTCCAACTATCCCATTGTTTTTTATTGTGGCTGTGCTTCCACCGTGGACTGTGTCAGTAAAAGCCCCAATGAAGAGCTGATGAGCCATGTCATGCTGGCGCTCAGCAACGCAAAGCAGACGCAGCGGGCCAATATTGCTTTTTATGACGCCAGCATCCACGAAAAAGAAAAAATGCAAAATTATATTGAAAACCATATGGAAGCAGCTCTTCAGAACGGAGAATTCCAGATGTATCTTCAGCCTAAAATGGATCTGAAGAGTGGAAAGCTCAGCGGGGCCGAGGCGTTGGTGCGCTGGCTGGTGGGTGGAAAACAGATCATTTTCCCCGATCAGTTCATTCCCGTTTTTGAGCGCAATGGATTTTGCATTCAGCTGGACTATTATATGGTGGAACAGGCCTGCAAACAGATCCGTTCCTGGATGGATGCCGGACTTTCGCCCGTGCCCATTTCGGTGAACCAGACCAAACTGCTCTTTTATGAAGAGAACTATGTGGAGCGTATCTGTGCCATTGCCCAGCGCTATGATGTGGCCAGCAGTTTCATCGTGCTGGAGATTCTGGAAGGCCTTGCGCTGGAAAATCCGGAGCAGGTGTCCCAGAAGATCCGGCAGCTGCACGATCATGGCTTCCGGGTGTCCATGGACGACTTTGGAAGCGGCTATGCTTCTCTCATCACGCTCAGCCAGCTTCCCATTGATGAACTGAAGCTGGATCGCTCCTTCCTGCTTCAGGCCGACCACAGCACAGAGAACAATCGTAAGATCCTGGAAGTGGTGATCGAAGTGGCCAAGCGGCTGAAAATTTCCACTGTGGCCGAAGGGATCGAAACCGCCGATCATGTACAAATGATGCAGGAGATGCATTGCGATTATGGGCAGGGTTATTATTACAGTAAGCCTATTTCCGCAGAAGAGTTTACCAAATCCTTTTTGGAGGCCGAAACAGGGCCGGTTTCGCTGTAAAATTCGCTCTGTCGGGATGGATGGGGAAAGAACATACCTTTCTCTGACGGTGATACCCTCCAAAATAATAAAAAAGTGGGCGTTTTGAAAACGCCCACTTTTTTTGTTATTCGTTGTTTTTCAGAAAAGCGGTGAGGAAATCGTCCGCTGGGATGGGTTTGCTGTAACAGTAGCCTTGGCCATAATCACAGCCCATGGACATAATCAGCTCTTCGTCTTCTTTTGTTTCCACGCCTTCGGTCACCGTCTCGGTCCCCAACTTTTTGGCCAATGCAAAAATCAGAGACATCACTTCATATTGAGAACTTCTCTGCTCTCTTCGCAGATCCATCAGGAACATACGATCCAGCTTGATCTGATCCACATGGAGCTTGCCCAAGGTGTTCAAAGAGGAGTAACCAGAGCCGAAGTCATCCATGGATACGCGGAACCCGGCCCGATTCAGAAGGGAAATGGTATCATTGAGCTGGGCCAGGTTTTCAAAGGCCAGGCCTTCCAGAATCTCCAGTACGATATACTGGGGGGAAACCTCATAGCGGGAGGTGATTTCCAGCAGTTTTTCCACATAATCGTCGCTGACGAACAGGGATTTGGTCTGATTGATGGAAATGGTGATGGGAGCAATTCCCTGATCCATCCAGCTGCGCAGCAGCTGGCACACTTTTTCCAGCATATACAGATCCAGCTGTTTGCAGAAACCATTTTGCTCAAACAGGGGGATAAACTGATTGGGGAAGAGCAGGCCCCGTTCTTTTGTCTGCCAACGCACCAGAGCTTCTGCGCTGTCGATTTTTCCGGTGCGCAGATTCATTTTGGGCTGCAGATACACCTGGTATTCGTTTTCCTCCAGAGCGCGGATCATATTGGCTTCGATATATTGGCGCAGCTGTTCCTCCTTGTGCATTTCTTTGTCATAGATGCACACGGTAGAATCCCCCGTCTGACGGGCATGGGACAAGGCCACCACCAGGCTGTTCAGATTGGATTGGATATTGGTCACATCGGGAGAAGTGGTGGAAGAAACGGCGCCGCAATAAAAGGAGATCCGGTAGCCATCCAGGAAATCTTCCGCCATGATCTTGAGATGGGCTTGCAGACTGTTGATGCGGCGCTGGATGTCCAGCGGTTGGCTTTCCAGAATGAAAAGATAGAAGCAGTACGCGGTGGGGCGGCAAAGCAGCTCTTTCTCCCGCAGATTGGCATCCAGAATTTCCTTGATTTTACAAAGGAGCTGGTCGGCCCGCTGCATACCATAGGTGTCGTTGATGTACTTGAAGTTGCGTACATTCAAAGCCACAAGGGCACCGGATTCCGGTTGCTTTGCCTTTTGTTCCATAAGCTTATAGAAATAGCCACGGTTGTAGGCGCCGGTCAATTCGTCATAAATAGAAAGGTGAAGCAGTTTGTTTTCATTGACCAGGTTTTTGTATTCCATTTTTTTGCGGTAATTGTAAAACAGGAAACCTACAATAACAAAGAGAAGACTGACAACGGTCACCACAATGGCGGCCCGGTTGGCCAGCAGCCATTCTATGGGCGTATATTCCACCCGATCCAAAAGATAGGTGGACAAACGGGCCTGAATATCCTCATCGGGAATGGAGCTGGCATACTGATTCAAAAGGGACACCATCATATTGGCATTGGGGATGGTGTCTGTCACGGCCACTGCATAAGAGAAATCCTTGGTATCGGCCCAGTCTGTCACGATGTGGTCATAGACCGCTTTTTTGCGCAGGTAATAGTTCAAAGAATAGCCATCGATCCAGGCGGAACAATTATCGGACAGGATGTCCTCCAGCGCTTCTTCGGTGTTCATGTCAGCGTTCAGCGAGCACTGATCCGTTGCATCATGCTCTTCCGAATATGTGAGGATAGCATAGCTGTTGAAGTAGGGAAGGGACAGACGGATGCCGTCTTCGTAGGCCAGCGGAGAATCGGTTGCAATGCAGGCGATCAGATCCACCTGGCCATTTTGCACCAATTCGACGGCATCTTCCAGATCGTCTTCCACCACCGCCTGATATTGCAGACCCACGCTTTCGGCAAAGCCGCTGAAATACTCCACTGCAAAACCGATCAGCTGATCGTCATGTATATATTGGAATGGAGCATTTCCGGTGAAAAACAACACCCGCAGAGAACCAAGGGATTGAATGTATTCCTCCTCCTCTTTCGAGAGGCGGAAAAAATCCATATCCAGGAAATAGCGTTCATACAATTCATCCTGTAAATTTTTGTAGGATGTGGCCACGATATCCAAAGCATTGTTGAGCTCGGGGAGCAGATCCTGGCGCCCCGGAGCAAGGGCGAAATAATAGGGCGAAGGGGAAAAGCGGCCGATGCTTCTCCAGCCTTCGGGAAGGGAAATGTCTGCTTGGGGCACGGCATCCACTTCGCCGTTAAAGACTGCATCGATGACCTGATCGTATGTGTCATAATTCACCACTTGATAGGTGAAACCGTTGATTTGAGCGTATTGCTCCAATTGCTTCATTCGGGCGGACAGGCCGGGATAGGAAGCTACAGTTATGCCATCCCATTGGGAAAAATCTTCTGAAATGTAGCTGGAATCATCCCGCACGGCCAGTACCGTGTGGGTGGAACCGTAGCTGTAATTGGGATACAGATACATCTCTTCCAAAGCTGCGGTACGGTTCATGGTGCCCATCATGTCAATCTCACCATCTTGCAGCATCTGGAGCAAAGTGGAAAGCTGGGTATTCAGGTCTCCTTCTGCTTGCACATATTCAATTTTCCAATCGGTAAACAAGATCAGCTGATTGAGATAGTCCACCATATAGCCGGCATAATTCCCGTTTTCATCGATATAGGACATGCCGGGCTGAATGGGAAAACCCACCCGGACAACTTTTTCCGATGTCTCCTGTGCATGAATGGACATTAAATCACAAAACAAAATGGCACAGAGAACCAGCACAGCTGTAAAATTCTTCATATACTTCATAGGCCACATCTCTCTATCTGTCAGGCCGTGAAGCCAGGATGGCTGCGGGATTGCGCCACAGGCCGGATAAACCCCCATTTGCCCCATCACGGCAGAACATTTTCTTCTCCTATGGTTCTTATGATTTTACTACAAGTGAGAAGCAGAGTCAATCGCTCCCATTTTGTGGATTTTGCCGAAGAGGCAGAAACCAATTCCAATACTTTATCTCGACGATGTTCCGCTCTTGTGATATACTAATCCATGTATGTTTTCATGAGAGAAGGTGTGGATATGGGCGAACAGAAGGAAGAAAAGCAAGGCCGCGGGCCTATATGTGTTGGCTTGTTGGCCCATGTGGACGCGGGGAAAACCACTCTGTCGGAAGGAATGCTGTATCAAAGCGGTCAGCTGAAAAAGCTGGGGCGGGTGGATCACAAGGACGCGTTTTTGGACACCGAGGAACAGGAACGGCAGCGAGGAATTACTATTTTTTCCAAGCAGGCTGTTTTTCAGATGGGAGACAGGCCGGTAACCTTGCTGGATACCCCCGGCCATGTGGATTTTTCCAGCGAGATGGAGCGGGTGCTCAGCGTGCTGGATTATGCTGTGCTGGTGATCAGCGGCACCGATGGGGTGCAGAGCCATACCCGTACGCTGTGGCGTCTTTTGAGCCGGTATCACATTCCCACATTCCTCTTTATCAATAAAATGGACTTGCCCGGCACTCACCGGCAGAGCCTGATGGAGCAGCTGCGCCGTCAGCTGGACGGCGGCTGTGTGGATTTTGATCCTCATCGCCCGTCGGAAGAGTTGTGGGAAGAAGCGGCCTTGTGCGATGAGGACACAATGGCCGCCTATCTGGAAGAAGGACGGCTGGAACCGGAGGATTTGTCCAGCCTGATTGCCCAGCGGAAGCTGTTTCCCTGTTATTTTGGTTCGGCTCTCCGGCTGCAAGGGGTGACAGAGCTTCTGGAAGGACTGGAACGGTATGCGACTCCCCGGGTTTATGGCGGGGAGTTCGCCGCTAGGGTCTATAAGATCGGACGGGACCCGCAAGGGGCCCGGTTGACCTATCTGAAAGTGACAGGGGGTACCTTGCGGGTCAAAGCACTTCTCTCGGGAAAAGGCCGGGCGGGAGAGGAGCCTTGGGAGGAAAAGGTGGATCAGATCCGCATCTATTCCGGCGCCCGGTACCAGGCGGTGGACCAGGCTCCAGCGGGAACGGTGTGCGCCGTCACCGGGCTGAGTCGCACCTGGGCCGGAGAGGGCCTGGGGGCCGAAGCGGGAAGCACTTTGCCGGTGCTGGAGCCGGTGCTCACCTATCAGGTGATCCTGCCGCCGGACAAAGATCCCCATACCGCCCTTTTCCAGCTGCGTCAGCTGGAAGAAGAGGACCCCCAGCTCCATCTGGTGTGGAATGAACAGCTGCGGCAGATCCACATCCAACTGATGGGGCAGGTGCAGCTGGAAATTTTGCAAAAGGTCATCGCCCAGCGGTTTTCCATGGAAGTGTCCTTTGGCCAGGGGAATATCGTATACAAAGAGACCATCGCGAACAAAGTGGAAGGGGTGGGGCATTATGAGCCCCTGCGCCACTATGCCGAAGTCCATTTGATTCTGGAGCCGGGAGAGCGGGGCAGCGGCCTTTGCTTCGATGTCCAGTGCCCGGAAGAGGTGCTGGAGCGTTCCTGGCAGCGGCTGGTGCTCAGCCATCTGGAGGAAAAGACCCATCTGGGAGTGCTCACCGGTTCTCCCATCACCGATATGAAGATCACCTTGGTGGGAGGCCGGGCCCACGAAAAGCACACCGAAGGGGGCGACTTCCGTCAGGCCACCTATCGGGCGGTGCGGCAAGGGCTGATGCAGGCCGAAAGTGTGCTGCTGGAACCCTGGTATGATCTGCGATTGGAGCTGCCGCCTACGGCAGTGGGACGGGCCATGGCCGATATCCAGCGGATGGGCGGCGTAGTTTCTCCACCGGAAAGCCAGGGGAAAGAGGCCGTGCTCACCGGCCGGGCGCCGGTATCCGCCTTGGGGGATTATGCCGCCCAGGTGACGGCCTACACCAAAGGCCAGGGCCGTCTTTCTCTGGCCCTGGGAGGGTATGCTCCCTGCCACGACCAACAGCAGGTGGTGGAGCAAATGGGCTACGATCCCCAGCGGGATCTGGAAAACAGCCCGGATTCGGTGTTCTGCGCCCATGGGGCAGGCTTTGCCGTCGAGTGGGATCAGGTGCCGGAATATATGCACCTGCCCTCTTTTTTGGAAAAGAAGCGAGAGGAAGTGGTGGAAGCCGCTCCGGCCGCTCCAGCGGTTTCTCGGTATACCGGCTCTTTGGAAGAGGACAAAGAGCTGATGGCCATCTATGAGCGGACCTATGGCCCCATCCGCCGCCGGGATTTTGAAAGCCGTGCCAAAAAGGCGCCGGAGAAGCCAGCGCAGCAACCGGAGGAGGAAAAGCCGGCAGTGCGTCAGACCCTTTCCGGCCCGGGACTTGCCCGCCGGGAAGAATATCTGCTGGTGGACGGCTACAATATCATCTTCGCCTGGGATGAGCTGAAAACCATCGCCCAAAAGAGCATGGACACCGCCCGGCAGATCCTGATGGACATCCTCAGCAATTACCAGGGCTACCGGGGAAACCATGTGATCTTGGTTTTTGACGCCTATAAAGTGCCGGGAAATCTGGGCAGCGTCAGTCGGTATCATAATATCCATGTTGTGTACACCAAGGAAGCGGAGACGGCAGACAGCTATATTGAAAAAACCACCTATTCCATCGCCCGGCATCACAAGGTGCAGGTGGCCACTTCGGATAACCTGGAGCAGGTGATCATTCTGGGCCATGGTGCGCTGCGCATTTCCGCTGCCGAATTGCGCGCTCAGGTGGGACAAGTGAAGCAGCAGATCGACCAGATTCTGGAGGAAAGCCGCAGGGGCAAGAATCAAGCCCTGGGCCATGCCCTGGAAAAGGCCCGGGAAAAATAGGAGAAACAGAAAAAGCCGCCTTTGTAGGCGGCTTTTCAGACTGTCGAGGAACCTATATAACGAAAAAGGACCGTTTGCTTTACCCTTCATCAATCCGCAAAAAGCCGCGACCTGTGCGTGGCTTTTTGCACTTCTCAAGGGGCAAGTGTGCGCCAAAGGCGTGCATGCAGCCCCTTGAAAAAATTCAAAAAAGTGGACTAAGCCACTTTTTTGACACGCTCAAAAGCCGCCTTTTCAGGCGGCTTTTTTCGCTTACAGTTCAAAATCTTCCTTGGTAAACTTCTTTTGGGAAGGGTTTGCAGGGGGCCGGGGGATGCGGCGCAGGGGATCATAGCGATAATGGCGGCAGCAGAAATCAAAATCCACCGGACCTTTCAGGCTGCAAAGCACCAGCCGGTCATCCAGATCGGAGGAGTGCTCGCAAAAGGCGCAGCAGCGCTTGATCTCAGGGTCAAAGAGCATAGGCTTTTCCTCCTTCCGGTTTGTGTTATCCTGCCCTGTCTTTTTTCTATTATACCGGCTTGCGCGGGCTGTGACAATGGTTTTTTCCCCATTTTCCCCGTCTCAGGCCGGTGAGAAGCCAAAGGATCAGGCAAAGCAGGCTGGAAAAGAGAAAAATGGACAGGGGGGACAGGGAGCTGGGGGATGCCTGGAAGAACAGGGCGCTGGCCGCCGCAGTCTGGGGCGGAAGACGCAGGGCGGCAATGTAGGTAAACAGGGCGGACAATGCGCCATGGGTGATTTTTCCCATCAAATAAGGGGCGGCAGAAAGGCCGCTGCTGGTGAGAAAAGACAGAGATTGGAAATGGACGCTGAGTCCGCCGAAGGCCAGGAGAAAAGCTGCGGCAGAAAGGCGAAGAGGCAGAGCGCCGGTCACTTCCGAAAGCCCCCAGATGCCGGTGGTCATTTCCAGGCTTCCGGAGAAAATCGGTGCGGCAAAATCCCGGGATACGCCCAATCTTTCCAATAGCGAGAGAAGGACCTCTGTAATACCTATCTGCTCCAGCAGGCCGATGCACAAACCGAAAAAGAGAACAAAGGCGCACACATTGAGCAGAGAGGACATGGCAGAGGTGACGCTTTCCACCAATGCGTGGCTGAAGGGCATGGCTTTTTCCGAGGAAAGGGGAGAAAGACGGCGGGGAGAGGAAGAACCATAAAAGCGGAAAATCAGGCCGGTGCAAAGGCTGGCCGCCACATGGCAGCCCCAGAGCAACAGTCCGGCCTGAAGACTATGGAAAACGGCCAGGCCAGCTACGCCCAGGATGAATGCCGGACCGCAGTTGTTGCAAAAGGCCAGAAGGCGCTGGGTTTCCTCCCGGGAGCACAGTTTCTGTTCATAAAGGGCGCAGGCGGTTTTGGCCCCCACCGGGTATCCCCCCAGCAGTCCCAGAGCAAATACCGGGGCGCAGACGCCGGGCAGACGAAAGAGAACTTTCACCGGTTTTTCCAGCAGCCGTCCGCATTTGGCGGCGGCGCCGGTGCGCACCATCATCCCGGAAAATACAAAGAAGGGAAACAGGGAAGGGATGAGCACCTGGGCACAAAGGGAGAGCCCCTGGCGCAGGCTTTCCGATGCCTCCCGCCCATAGCGCAAAAGGCCATAGGCAAAGAGACACAGCCCCACATCGGGAAGAATGGCAAGAAGGGGAGAAAGGAGATTTTTTTTCATAGCGGCTTCACCTCGCTGAGATATATGAGGAGGACAGGCAAAAATAGCACCTTTGGCGCATAGGAATAGGTGGCAAATGAGCAAAAGCGGGGTGAATGGATGAAAAAGAAAAAATGGAAAAAGCCCCGGCCCCGGCAGGAGAGCTTGCGGGAGTGCCTGGCCCGTGCAGCGGAAGAGCTGGAGCTGTCCGCCTCTACGGTGCTGGATATTCCGGAACTGGAATGCAGCCCCCGGGAGGTGCTGCTGGAGCGCCACCATGGGGTGCTGGAATACACCGATGAGCGCATCCGGGTGGCGGCCCGGGATGTGACGGTGGAGATCCGGGGCATGGATCTGCGTCTGGGGGCCATGAGCCAGGGGGCGCTGCACATCCGGGGCCAGGTGGCCGCGGTGGAATTTATCCGATCGTGAGGGATGACTGATGCTTCTTGGGCTGATCAATTATGTGCGGGGCTGGGTGCGGGTGGAGATCCGGGGAGCGGCCATTGAGCGCTTCCTCAATCTCTGTGCCCAGAATGACATCGCCTTCTGGGATGTGCGCCGTCTGGCCCCCGATGTGGTGCAGGCCACCGTGCGCATCCAGGGCTTTCGGCAGCTGCGGCATTTCACCCGGCGGATGATGTGTTCGGTGCACATCGTCAAAAAAAAAGGCGTGCCCTTTCACACCCATCGTCTGCTGCCCCGGGTGGCTTTGTGGGGCGGCGCTTTGGTGTGTGCCGGGGCCCTTTTGGCAGCCACCCGGTTTTTATGGGTGGTGGATGTGACCGGCTGCGATCACACGCTTCAGGCGGAGGCCCTGCGTCTGGCCGAGGAAGCCGGTCTGCGTCCCGGCGTGGGGAAAAACAAGGTGGACAGCGAGGAAGTGCGCAGCTATGTGATGACCCACAGTGACAATTTTTCTTTTGTGGCGGTGAACATCAACGGAAGTCAGGCTCAGATTTTGGCCTACGGACGAAAGGAGACGCCGGAAATGGTGCCGGTGGATGAACCCTGTGATGTGGTGGCCGACAAGGATGGGATCATTGAGAGCATCCAGATCAAGGCCGGATTGGGAATGAAGAAAGCCGGGGATACTGTGGTGCAGGGGGACATCCTGGTCACCGGAACCATGGTCAGTGCCCTGGACGAAGTGCGCCAGGTTCACGCCATGGCCGATGTGACGCTGCGCACCTGGCATACCCTGGAGCAGGTGATGCCCACAAAGGTGCAGACAAAGGTGCCCACCGGACGGGAAAAGGTGCGCCGTTTTCTGGTGATCGGCTCCCGGCGTATCCAGCTTTCTTTCGTTGAAAAGGAGCCTTTCCCGTGTTATGATATCCTTATGGAAGAAAAGCAGCTGAAACTCACCGAAAACACCCCTCTTCCTGTGAAGCTGGTTACCGAGCGGTATGTGGAGTATACGCCCAAGGACTATGTGGTCACTCAGGAGACGGCGGAAAAGGTGATGGAGCAGCGCTTGGAAGAGCTGTTGGAGCTGACCTTGCCGGAGGCCCAGGTGGAAAACCGTCAGTTCCAATGCCAATATGAAGTCCCCTTTGCCCGGAGTTCTTTACAGGTGGAGTGCCGGGAGCAGGCGGGCGTTTTACAGGAAGTATCGGGCATTTCCCGAAAAACAACGGAGGAAGGCAATGATTGAACAGACCATCAGCATTGAGCGCATGGAAGAGATCGTCAACTTGTTTGGTTCTTTTGATGAAAATATCCGGCTTTTGGAGCAGGAGTATCAGGTGAGCATCGTCTGCCGGGACGATCATCTGAAGATCTGCGGCGAACCCGACGGCGTACTGGGGGCACAGAATGCCATCACCGAGCTTTTGCGCCTGGCGGCCAAAGGCGAGCAGATCACCCCCCAGAATGTGAATTATGTGGTGTCCCTCATCAAGGACGGCCAGCAGGATAAGCTGAGCCAGATGGGTGGAGGGGTCATCTGCGTCACCGCAAAAGGCCGGCCCATCAAGGCCAAGACGGTGGGCCAGCAGACCTATGTGGACTGCATCGAAGAAAACACCATCACCCTGGGGGTGGGGCCCGCCGGCACCGGCAAGACCTATCTGGCGGTGGCCAAGGCAGTGGTGGCCTTCCGGGAAAAGGCCATCAACCGGATCATCCTCACCCGTCCGGCGGTGGAGGCCGGGGAAAAGCTGGGCTTTCTCCCCGGGGATTTACAAAACAAGGTAGACCCCTATCTGCGCCCTCTTTATGACGCCTTGTTCGATATGCTGGGGCCGGAGACCTTCCAGCGGTATCTGGAGCGGGGCAGCATCGAAGTGGCTCCTCTGGCCTATATGCGTGGACGTACCCTGGACGATTCCTTTATCATCCTGGACGAGGCCCAGAACACCACGCCGGAACAGATGAAGATGTTCCTCACCCGCATGGGCTTCAATTCCAAGGTGGTCATCACCGGCGACATCACCCAGATTGACTTGCCCGATGGGAAAATGAGCGGTCTGAAAGAAGCCATGCGGGTGCTCAAAGGGGTGGAAGGCATCGGCCAGTGCACCCTGACGGCCCGGGATGTGGTGCGCCATGAACTGGTGCAGAAGATCGTCACGGCCTATGCCAAATACGAAGAGCAGAAGCAGAAAAGCCGGGAGGGCAAAGAGAAAAACCGGCGGAGCTTCAAAAAATAAGAAAAAGGGAAAGCGCACTCTGCGCTTTCCCTTTTTGATTTTGTTATTTGTTCAGGCTTTGGGCGAAGATGGAAGCCCATTCCTTCAAGGGCATGGTGTAACTGGGAGAGGTCTGATAAAAGGAAACTTTCAGTACTTTTTCTCCTTTTACCATCACCAGAGTGGGGAAAATGGCGGTGTAGCCTGTGACCGAGTCCACACCCAATTCTGCGGCTGAAGGGGTGGAAAGGGCTTCGTAGTGGGAAAGGCGTCTGTCATACCGCTGCAGTTCTTTGGCCAGGAGCCGGGCCAGGAGCGGAGAAACGGTGTGATAATATTCTACATTGATGCCGCCCTGGACGGTTTTTTCTTCATTTTTTACCGTGCCTACCTGGTCAAACTCAATAAAGGAAGGGGCCAGCCAGGAAGAGCGGAGGGTGACTTCATTGCCAAAGCCTATGTCATCCAAGGTGAACTGCCCCTGGGGCAACAGGTCGGCCATGGTGGCAAAGGGCACGGGCTCTTTAAAATCCGCAAGGGACACGGTATCCACTTTGTCGGTGTCCCGCTGCCAGGCCGTCAGCACCAATACAATCCACACGGTCAGCAGGATGAGAAAAATGCCTTTTGCGGCAAAATGTTGCCGGGCGGATTTTTTCCAGTCCTTGTGATGATCGACGGGCAGGCCCTCTTGCAAGCGGCGGCTCAGTTTCCGCAGATGGAAAAATTCCCGCAAGGGAGAGAAAATCGACCACAGGATCAGCAGATGGCCCAGAAGGAAAATGGGAGCGCCCAGGTAGATGGCCGAGCGGAGCACACCTCCTTTTATGGAGAAAAGGGGATAAGTGACCAGCCAGAAAAAGGTGGGAAACAAAGTCTGGCGCTGGCGGCGGCGCACCTTTTCCAAGGCCAGGGCCTGCACCTGGGGATCGGTGTTCAGTTCAGCGGCCTGGGGGTCGTCGGTGGCAAAGATATAGAAATCTCCCCGGCTGGCGATATACTCCCATCCGGCCAGGCGGCTCAGTTCTTCCGCCTCTTCATCGGGGCGGTCCTGATCGGAAAACAGGCCGGTGGGTTGAGGGGCGGCCTCCAGACGGTAACGGCGTTGTTTTCCCTCTCCCCGGCGGAAGGAGGCAAATCCAAAGAGAAAGCCGTCCTTTTCCAAAAACAGCCCTTCTTCCGCCAGATCGGAAAGCCAGCTTTCGGTGCCTTCGATGTCATAGGACGGACAAGGGGGCAGACGGTATGCGGTAGAGCGTCGGCTTTTTTTCATGGCAGAAAACCTCCTTCGCTTTGGGCATCCGCCAGGCAGCGGCGCAGCCGTTCCACTTCCTCCAGATAGGCCGCCCGGCCTTTGGGGGTGATCCGGTAGGTGCGCTTGCGTCCTTCCACCTGGCTGGGAGAGAGATACCCTTCCTTTTCAAATTTGGCTAGCAGGGTGTACAGGGTGGCCGGTCCCAGTCGGAAGCGGCCACCGGTCTTTTCTTCCACAAAGGCCGCCACTTCCGCCCCGCATTTTTCCTCCCGCCAAAAGGCCATGAGCACATAAAACATGGACTCGGTGAGGACTTCCAGGGATTTTTTGGGCATGGGCTTACCTCCTAATATCGTCAAACGATATCGTTTAACGATATTATAATATGTGGGGCTGGTTCTGTCAATACGGGGGCCGGATTGTAATTTTTGGGGAAAGGGAGTATAATAAAACCATATGTGCACCAGAGAAAGGAAGTGAGGCCGGTGAGCAGTTTGAAGATCCGCTTTTCCGGGGACAAGGAGTGCCGGGACAAGCAGGCCGAGGAGCTGATGAAAAAAAGCTCCCGGGCGGCGCTGAAGAAGGTGGCCCCTGATTGGCATTGTTCGGTGGATATCACATTGACCAATGATGAGGGTATCTGCCAGATCAACGGGGAGTACCGGGATAAGCCGGTGCCCACCGACATTTTGTCCTTTCCCCTGCTGGATATGGTTAATGGGGAATATGAGGGCGATTTGGAAATGGAAGTGGACCCGGATACCGGCCTGGTGCCTTTGGGAGATATGATCCTGTCGGTGGAGCGGGCCCGGGCCCAGGCGGAGGAATATGGCCATTCCTTTGACCGGGAGTGTGCCTATCTCACCGTTCACTCCATGCTCCACCTGCTGGGGTATGACCATGAGCGGGAGGAAGAGGATCGGCGTCTCATGCGGAATCTGGAAGAAGAGATCATGCAGGAGCTGGGGCTTCTGCGGGAGACAGGAGAGAATCTATGATCGAAAAAACCGGCGTCTTTTCGGTGGTGGGCCGGCCCAATGTGGGCAAATCCACCCTGACCAACACCTTGTGCGGGGCCAAGGTGGCCATTGTGAGCAACAAGCCCCAAACCACCCGTAATCGGATCACCGGCGTGCTCAGCCAGGACCCTTATCAGATGGTGTTTCTGGATACCCCCGGCCTGCACAAAGCCAAAAATGCTTTGGGCGACTTTATGGTGAAGGTGGTCAACAAAACGGTGGCCGATGTGGATGCCGCTATTTTGTTGGTGGAGCCGGTGGCCCGCATC
>OHAD01001288.1_pt1 | contig 24464 bp, 16 predicted proteins | sample 1577011 | NCBI WGS metagenome assembly OHAD01 (sample SAMEA3541510, study PRJEB24748) | human gut metagenome | biome: human gut; feature: human-associated habitat; material: faeces | place: China | collected 2012 | reverse complement strand
GAGCGGCTTGAAAAACAGCCGCTCAATTTTTTTACAGTATACAATACATACCGTAATTTGTCAAGTTTCTCCAACAGTCAGTCTGCTGAAATGGAGCGTAGCGGAATGGAAGCAGACTGACCGTGCCGGATCAGCTCAGTCTGTCGGGGTACATGATCTCCAGCTCACCAAGAACTCTGCCCCAGTTTCTCAGCGGCATCGTCCACTTCTTTGTAATCTCGTGGGTTGCCAGATACAAAGCCTTTAAAAGGGCCGTATCGCTGGGAAACACGCTTCTCTGTTTGTTCAGACGACGATAGCCGCTGTTAAGGCTCTCGATTGCATTGGTAGTGTAAATTACCTTTCTCACGTCAGCGGAAAATTTGAAGATTGGTGAGATCACATCCCAGTTTTTGTACCAGCTCTTCATGGCGTTTGGATCATCTTTCTCCCACTTTTCTGTGACACGTTCAAGCTGCTTAAGTGCAGCGTCCTCAGACGGTGCGTGATAAATGGTTTTCAAATCGTTGGCAAACTCTTTCTTGTTTTTTGCACCAACATATTTCAGCGTGTTTCTTACTTGATGAACGATACAACGTTGTAATTCTGTCTGTGGAAATGCCGTATTTACGGCTTCTTTCATACCCGAAAGACCATCAGTACATATCACGAGAACATCCTTTACGCCGCGATTTTTCAGTTCATTCAGGACTCCAAGCCAATATTTTGCACTTTCGTTTTCTTCGATATGTATGGATAAAACTTCCTTGTGACCTGTCAAACTTACTGCGAGAATCACATATGCAGCCAGCTTCCTGATCTGCCCGTTATCACGCACTGAAAAGTGTACTGCATCGATGAAAACGATCGGATACACCGCATCAAGCGGACGATTCTGCCAATCTTCTATCTGCGGAAGAAGCCTGTCTGTGATGTCAGATACCATTCCGTCGCTGACTTCAAAGCCGTAGATTTCCTCGATGGTATCGCTTATCTGACGAGTTGTCATACCCTTTGCGTACAGAGAGATTATCTTCTGCTCAATGCCGGAGATGTCCTTTTGACGCTTTTTTACCACCTTTGGCTCAAATGTTCCGTCTCGATCCTGCGGTACTTCGATCTCAGTTTCGCCTAAATTTCCACGTATCTTCTTTGTTTTCTTTCCATTGCGGTAATTGGAGCTGTCCGAGCGTTCATATGAACGATACCCTAAGTGTTCATCCAGCTCTGCCTCAAGCATTTCCTGTATCGTGCCGCCCATCAGATCCCTGAGAGCATCCTCAATATCTTTTGCTGTCCTGATATCATATTCCTCGATCAGCTCTGCGATGATATTCTTCTTTCCCTCGCTCATTGGTTCTCTTTTTTCTGCCCGATAATAAATCGCCCCATGAAGCGCCCGTCTTTTCTTTTTGTAATCTGTTCAGCCATAACCATAATTCCTCCAGTGACATGTGCATTTTATCCATATTGTTAGAATTAGATATAGTACATTTTCACAAACCAATAAAAGCAACATTGAAAAATGCCGTCTTTTATGGTATAATAAATTTAATTATAGTGTCTTAAAAAGTCAAGAATAAAATATTAGCAACTGCTTTCGGCTTTGACCTTTCTCAAAAGGATCAATTTTGAGAAAAACATTGCTTTCTTGATATGTTTATGTGAATTAAGGAGGATGTGAAAATAGTGGCAGGAAATCACTACAGTGGCAGTCTCACCAGAGAACAGTTTTTATTTTACGAAATCCGAACCGTTTCGTCATTGATACTGCAAGGGGAAAGCTGTGACGAAATATATCATGTAATATCTACTGAAAATTTGTTTCAGTTTCCGACGGAAAAGATGATAAAAAGCATCACGAACACTTGCTTTAAGCGCATTGATGCCATGAATGCGCCGGAGCTTGTATATCATCTGGCAAATGCTTCGCTGGATGTTGCAAAGCAGATCAACCTCTATGCAATCATGTGCGAAAATCGCATTGTGTACGATTTCATGACGGAGGTGATCGGTGAGAAATATCGTTCACAGGAACTTGACTTTTCTGCCAAGGATGTAAATGTGTTTTTTATGGAACTTTCCGAGAAAGTTTCCACTGTGAATGGGTGGAGCGAATCGACACGAAAAAAGCTGAAACAAGTTCTGGTGCGGTTTTTGGCGGAGTGTGGTTATCTGGAAACGGTGCGGTCGCAGAACCTGCTGCCAGTATATCTTTATCCGGAGTTGGACGAGGCAATACGTAAAAAAGGGGACGCAGATGCACTTGCTGCATTTAATTGTTTTATTTGAGGGTATAGCGATGAATCATATTATTTATCAATTGAACGAAGTAACAAAGAGATTTTCAGATGAGGTGTTTTTAAGCAACCATGGATTGTCCAACGAAGTCGGTATTCATGTATTTTGCTACGATCCCAAGGAAGAAATGCGGGTTTCCAGTTTTTTTTCGGATCTGATCCAAACGGGAAATCAGTCGTTTCATCTGAAAGAATGTGATCTATATCGGATTTTCTTGCAAATATGTGAGGAAAAGCGTATTCTGAAAAGCATTCCATCTATGGAGAAAAAGAAGGGCTCAGAATATCTCTTGAAGCAACTGCAAAAGGCAATTTCGCCGGAAGATTTTGTAAAAAAAATGCAGTATGCACCCCACGAGCATGGGGACATTTTGCTGATTACCGGTGTGGGAAAGGTTTATCCGTTTATGCGTTCCCACAATATTCTGGACAATTTGCAGCATATCTTTTCAGACATTCCAGTTGTGCTGCTCTATCCCGGTACATACAATGGACAGGAGCTTTCACTTTTTGATGAATTTCAGGACGGGAACTATTATCGTGCTTTTAATATGATCTAAGGGAGGACTTCTCATGCAATTACGAAATATCTACAAGTCAGACATCAATCGTGACATCAACGGTGTCATTAAAGTGGCACAGGACGATGAACGCTCTATGGTGCAGGAATTGTCCGAATATGTCATCACAAAGGAACTGCGGCGTCATTTCAATACTTTTTTGAATCACTATGAGCATTCGCTGGAGCAGCCGACCGACAAAATCGGTGTGTGGATCTCCGGCTTTTTTGGAAGCGGTAAATCACACTTTTTGAAGATGCTTTCTTATTTGCTTTCCAATCGTACCGTTGGCGGAAAAAAAGCAGTGCAGTATTTTGCAGATAAATTTGACGATCCGATGATGTATGCCCAGCTGGAAAACTGCGTCAAGGTTCCGACAGAAACAATTCTTTTCAACATTGATTCCAAGAGTCCTTTGACAAAAGATAAAACGGCGATCCTGCGTGTTTTTGCGAAGGTATTTTACGAGCATCAGGGCTTTTACGGCAATGATCTGAAAGTCGCAAAACTGGAGCAGTTCATTTCAAGATCCGGAAAGACAGAACAATTTCGGGAATGCTTTGCAAATATCAATGGCGGTTCATGGGAGGATTCTCGTGAGTCCTTTGCTTTTTTTGAGGATGACATTGTAGCAGCAATGTCTGAAGCACTGGACATGAGTGAAACTGCGGCACGCAACTGGTTTAACGGGGAAGAAGAGATTGAGCTGAGTATTGAGCAGCTTGTCAAGGAAATTAAAGAATATGTAGAGCGTAAGGGCAAGGACAACCGGCTGCTGTTTATGATCGATGAAGTTGGTCAGTACATCGGTTCGGATTCTGATCTCATGCTGAATCTGCAGACGATTGTGGAAGAGATCGGTACACAGTGCGGCGGCAGAGTGTGGGTCATGGTGACCTCGCAGGAGGCAATTGACAGCATTACCAAGATCAGCGGAAACGATTTCTCGAAAATACAAGGACGTTTCAACACCCGGCTGAGTCTGAGTTCTTCCTCGGTGGACGAAGTCATCAAAAAGCGTATTCTTGCCAAAACAGAAACCGCAGAACAACTGCTCCGGCAGCAATACGAAAAAAATCAACAGGTATTGAAAAATCTGTTTACCTTTAGCCGTGCGATACTGGATCTGAAAGGTTATTCCGGCGAGGGTGAATTTATAGAAACATATCCCTTTGTGCCGTATCAGTTCCGGCTGATGCAGAATGTGCTTGCAGAGATCCGGAAACACGGAAATTCCGGAAAGCATCTTTCCGGCGGTGAGCGCTCTATGCTTTCCGGTTTTCAGGAGGCAGCACAGGCGATCCAGGACAAGGATGAATATGCACTGGTGCCGTTCTATCTGTTTTATGACACTGTTCACACCTTTTTGGAAAGTTCGATTCGCCGTGTCATTGATCGTTGTCAGGACGCTGCCGATCATCATGACGGCATTGAACCATACGATGTCAATATTCTGAAGCTGCTGTACCTGGTACGCTATGTGGACGACATGAAAGCGAATGTGGAAAATATTAGTATTCTTATGGCTGAGGACATTCGCACGGATAAGATTTCCACACGCCTGGAAATTCAGCAGTCGCTGGACAGACTGGTATCGCAGAACTATGTTTCCAGAGCAGGCGATACCTATACATTTCTGACAGACGATGAACAGGACATTGCCCGTGAGATTCGGAATACGCCTGTAGATAGTGCTATTATCACAAAAGCAATTTCGGACATTGTCTTCGGGAAGCTGTTTGTCAGCAAGAAGTTCCGTTACGGCAAATATGATTTTCATTACGACCAGCGAATTGATGAAACTGTGATCGGTCAATTGACAGGTTCTATTGCACTGCACTTTATCACAGTGGCATCAGAAATTTATACAACCGATGATTCTGTTTTTCTGATGCGGTCGGCTGCTGACAATGAAGTTATGATTGTTCTGGCAGAGAGCCAACCCTATTTCAAAGAACTGGAAGATGCCATGAAGATCAGACGCTATGTCAAGAGTAAAAATGTGGCACAGCTGCCGGAAATGATCCAGAGCATTATCCGGGCAAGACAAAACCAGGCATCCGCACATGAAAAACGTGCAGAGGAACTGATTTCTGCTGCCATCACCAGCGGCAGAGTGTATGTTGCCGGTGATAAACTGACACTGAAAACTTCCTCGGTGAAAGACTGCGTCGAGCGAGCAATGGGTATTCTTGTAGAAAGCGTTTACACAAAGCTTGGATATATCAAGAAGAATTATGACAGCGACGCAGACATTCTGCAAATTCTAAGCGGCAGTCAGCAGATGACCTTCGCAGGAACGGAGTCGCCGAATGCCGAAGCTGTCAAGGAACTGTATCAGTATCTGGAAATCCAGAAAATGAAACAATTGCCGATCTCCATGGGAGATATTCAGAAACGTTATCAGGCGATCCCTTATGGCTGGCGAGAGATCGACATTGCGGCAGTTGTTGCAGAACTGATCGCATCACAGAAACTGGTACTGAAATACGGCGGTGCTGTCGTACCGTCTGGTGAAAAAAAGATCACAGAGTACCTGCGGAAAAAAACAGAAATCGACAAGGCGATCATTGCATTCAAGGTTGCACCACCCACGGCACTGATTAAAAAGTGCCGGGAATTTCTGAGCGATTATCATAACTGTACATTGGGTGCGATTCCAGACGATGAGGACGGTCTGGTTCGCTATATCACAGACAAGTTTGACGCAGAGCGGACAGAGCTTCGGGAACGGCTCGAAAAGGAATACGCTTTCTCGGCATATCCCGGAAAAAACGTGGTGGAAAACGGTGCAGCCCTCTGTGACAAGCTGCTTGCACAGAAAAACGACAGCATCGCACTGCTGAAAAAGGCAGTGGAAATGCAGGATGATTTCCTGGACTTTTCCGAGGATATTTCCGACGTAAACACTTTCTTCCGAGTGCAGAAGCGTATTTTTGACAGTGCCAGGGCGCAGGTTAAACTGGCAGACACCGAAAAAGAATATTTCCAGGCAGAGGATAATGCGCTTTCCGCCATCGCGAAGATCAGAGAGATCCTTGCCATGCCGAAACCGTACAAGCACATCAGCGAGCTGCCGGAACTGGTGCAGCAGGTGCAGGATACCTATGCAAAGTTGCTGGCACAAAAGCGTGAGGAGGTTCTCGGAGAGATTCGTGCAGCCATGGGTGAAATCTACCAGACCGCCGATACGCTCAAGCAGGGGAACATTGTCCAGCGGGCAGATGCGGCACTGACGGAAAAGCGAACCACTGCTGAACATGCGGAAAAGCTGACGAGTCTCGATGCGATGAAAATCCAGATCAGCAATATCCGGCAGCAGTATCTGCAAAAGCTGGTGGTTGTGGCAGAGCCGGACGTGGATACCGTGACCATGAGCCGCAGCACCATCTGCCACACCATGCAGCTGAAAAGCGAGGCGGACGTTGACAAATACGTTGCAGAGATCAGGAAAACGCTGCTGCAAAAACTGGATGGACACGATGTGCTGCATATTATTTGAGGTGGAATATGAACAAGAATGCGATAAAAAACTTTGCCGTAACGGCAAGAGTGACGCTGATCCAGGCGGTCACACAGAAGGCGTTTGAATATGAGATCACAGCGGACGGCAAAAATGACCCGGCACAGGAATCAGTCAACGGTCAGACGCTGACTGCCGCAGAACGCAGCCAGCGTGCCCAGCTGATCGAACGGATTCGGGCGAACGGCTTTGTCCAGACCATGGAAGAGGCAGCCTACACCTGGTTCAACCGTTTCATTGCTCTGCGGTTCATGGAGGTGAACAACTACCTGCCGTCCCACGTCCGCATTTTCTCGGACGAGAACGGCAGCTTCAAGCCGGAGGTGCTGACAGATGCGGTGAATCTGGAAATCGACGGACTGGACAAGGCACTGGTGCTGGAACTGCTGGAAAATCAGGAAAACGAACGGCTGTATCAGTACATCATCATCACCCAGTGCAACGCCCTGCACGAGGGCTTGCCGGAGATGTTCGAGCACATCGGCGGCTGGACGGAGCTGTTGTTCCCGAAGAATCTGCTCCGTGAGGACAGCATCATCGCTCACATGGTGGAGGACATTCCCGAAGAGGACTGGCAGGATCAGGTGCAGATCATCGGCTGGCTGTACCAGTACTACAACACCGAACCGAAGGACAAGGTGTTCGCCAACCTGAAGAAAAACGTCAAGATCAGTGCGGCGGATATTCCGGCGGCGACACAGCTTTTCACGCCGGACTGGATCGTGCGGTATATGGTGGAAAACTCCCTTGGCAGACTGTGGACAGAGGGACACGGCAAGCCGGAACACGCCGACTGGAAGTATTATCTGGAAGAGGCGGAGCAGGAGGACACCGTCAGGGCGGAGCTGAAACAGCTGCGGGAAGCGTATCGGGAGATACAGCCGGAACAGATCCGGATCATCGACCCGTGCATGGGCAGCGGCCATATCCTCGTCTATGCGTTCGATGTGCTGATGGACATTTACACCGCCTGCGGCTGGTCGGAGCGTGATGCGGCGGTGTCGATCCTGCGGAACAACCTCTACGGGCTGGACATCGACCGCCGTGCGTATCAGCTGGCATATTTTGCGGTGATGATGAAAGCAAGACAGTACAACCGCCGCATTCTCCGTGGGGAGAACCAGCCAAACCTTGCGAATTTCGCCGACGTTATGGGCGTGAATACCTCCATGCTGAGCGGCAGTCTGCGGCAGTTCGTGGAGCAGTTCCAGTTCGCCGACACCTATGGTTCGCTGATGACGGTGACAGCACCGGCGGGGCTGGACGAGATGGTGGCTGCATTCCATCCCACGATCGGGCTGGACGAGGTGCAGCTGAAAGCGATGGTGAAGCTTTATAAGATTCTGTCGCAGAAATATGACGTGGTCTGCACCAATCCGCCGTATATGGGCAGCTCCGGCATGAATGCGGTGCTGTCGGACTATGTGAAGAAGAACTTTCCGGACAGCAAGAGCGATTTGTTTGCGTGCTTTATGGAGAAGTGCGGACAGCTTGTCAAGAGGAACGGCTTGTATGCTATGATTACACAGCACGCCTGGATGTTTCTCTCCAGCTATGAAAAGCTGCGGGAGAAACTGAAGATGAACTCCATTGTGAACATGGCACATCTGGGTGCAAGGGCATTTGATGAGATCGGCGGCGAAGTGGTACAGACAACGGCGTTTGTCAGCTGCGGCAGACGAGTTGTTGATTTCAAGGGGACATACGTGCGGCTGGTGGATATTGTGGGCGAAAGGGAGAAAGAAGCCGAGTATCGCAGCGGAAACCACCGTTACACCGCCAAGCAGGAAAACTTCTCCAAAATCCCCGGCTCGCCTGTGGCTTATTGGGTGAGTGAGAATTTTGTGAGGGCGTTTGAAAATGAAAATCTATACAAATACTCAATTTCTCCAAGTCAAAATGTAACGGGAAATAACAGCAAATTTGTTCGGAAATTTTGGGAACTAAAAAAGCAATGCGTAAATAAAAAGGATAGTTGGATATTTTATGCCAAAGGTGGTGGTTATCGAAAGTGGTGGGGAAATCTTACAGAAGTTGTGGATTGGTCACCAAATGCGAGAAAAATTTATCAATATGGTGATGGAAAACATGCATCACAAATTATAAACGAAAATTATTGGTATAAAAAGGGGATAACATGGGGACTAATAACATCTTCTTTGCCTAGTTTTAGAATTATGCCAGAGGGTGCAACTTTTGATAAAGGTGGATCAACAGTTATTGTTAATGAGAATATCTATAATTTTTCTATTGGATTATTAAATTCAAAAGTGTATCTCTATATTGCAATAGTATTAAATCCGACGTTAAATTTTCAAGTGAAGGATATATGTTTAGCTCCAATAAAAGTTGAGAAAAAAGAAAGAGTGGACAAATTAGTGGCTGAGAACATTGAACTAAGCAAAGTTGATTGGGATTCGTTTGAAACTTCTTGGGATTTTGAGAGGCATCCGCTAATTTGAGGTAATGTTATGGAACACTATCAAAAATACCTTAATGAAGGATATACAGAGGAACAAGCTTTTTATTTAGCCGAAATAAAAACAACACAGCAAATATTGACTGATTTAGGGGAGAACGGTATTTACATGCCAACTTTACTAATCAATTCGCTTCTATCTATGATTGTTTTGCCTCACGAAAAAGCTAAAAGCAAAAGCAGTGATAAGGTTTTTTCTGGACGGTTATCCATATTTGAACAGCAAATGGGTATTACACCAACTCTTTTTGTTCCAATAAAAGGTTGCGATAATTGTGTTGTTAGTTATAATAATAGAACAACAAGTATTTTCATCAACAAATTAAGAAATGGTGTCGCACATCAAAACATTACTGTAGCAATAGTAGATGATACGAATTTTAGGATTACTATTAAAAACAAGTACCAAAATAGGAACTGTAACAAATGTCAGAACCCAACCTGTAAACAAAAAGGTTTAAAAAGAGAAAATGGCGGCATAGTTGATTTTGAAATCACTGTCAATGTCGCACAGTTAAATAGGCTTGCAAATTATATCGCTAATGCATATGTCAAAGCCATTGAGCAAGGAGAATCGTAATGGGGAAACTAATCAGTGACAAATACAAACAATGGGAATCCGAATGCGAAGCCCGTTTCCAAAAACTAAAGTCCAACGAAGAGGAACTGAACCGCATCTTCATCGACATCTACGGCTTACAGGACGAGCTGACACCGGAGGTGGAGGACAGGAACGTGACCGTTCGCCGTGCGGACTTGCAGCGTGAGATCCGGTCGCTGCTCTCCTATGCTGTGGGCTGCCTGTTTGGGCGGTATTCCCTGGACGTGGACGGGCTGTGCTATGCCGGCGGCGAGTGGGACGCAGGCAAGTACAAGACCATCATTCCCGTGAAAGACAACGTGCTGCCCATCTGCGATGACGACTATCTGGAGAGCGACCTCACCGGAAAGATCGTGGACTTCGTGAAAACGGTCTACGGCGAGGACACCCTGGAGGAGAACCTCAAGTTTATCGCCGACGCCCTCGGCACAAAGGGTGCAACGCCACGGGAGGTGATCCGGAACTATCTGCTCACCGGCTTCTACGCCGACCACTGCAAAATCTACCAGAAACGCCCTATCTACTGGCTGTTCAGCTCCGGCAAAAAGCACGGGTTCAAGGCACTGGTCTATATGCACCGCTGGGAAAAGACCACTGTCGCCACCGTCCGCACCGACTACGTCCACGAGCTGCAGGAACGCTACCGGACGCAGCTTTCCATGCTGGGCGAACAGCTGGAACAGGCTGCACCGTCGGAGCGTGTGAAGCTGAAAAAGCGGCAGGAGAAACTGACCGCACAGCTGGACGAGATCAACGCCTATGAGGAGAAAGTCCACCACCTCGCCGACCGCATGATCGACATCGACCTGGACGACGGCGTAAAGGTGAACTATGCGAAATTTGCGGAAATTCTGGAGAAGATAAAATGACGATAGATACCATAAACCGTTCGCTGAACCAGCGGTTCGCTGCGGAACTGCCGGACTGCTATGAACGCCGGATCATCTTCTGGTTCGACTCCGAGCGGGAGTTTGAGGGCATGCTGGACGAGCTGGACATTCCCGGCGTGAAGCTTCTGAAGCTGACCGGCGACAATTTTTTTGCGGCGAAGATGCTCCTGTGCGAAACGGATACCCGGAGCAATTATCTGGTGTATGATCCCCTGACCTATCCTAAGCGGGAGGACAACTGGCTGCGGGATGTCCAGCTGTACAGCGAGGAATTCCGTGCCGATCTGGTTTCCATGCAGATGGACGAGCTGCACATTCCCCAGACCACTCAGCTACGGCGGGCAATGAAACACTACGGCAAATTTTTCGAGAGCAAGGAACGTGCAGCGAAGCTTGTCGCCTTGGGGACGCAGTACCAGAATGCCGGACAGCTGCACATCGACATTATGGCGGTGCTGTGCAATACCAGACACAATACCGTCAACGGTGTCCTGCGTGCGATACTCTGCGATTCGCTGTACAACGAGGACAACACCTGTCTGGAGCAGATCGAAAAGTTTGGCAGCATGCAGGCACTGCAGGAGATGACGGCACGGTATACGGGCTATGCCGATGAGAAGTATGTGCTGTTTGACCTCGCCGCACATATCCTGCTGACGGCGTTTTCTGCCATCGGGGAGGAGCGTGTGCTGGCTGGGCTGGAGAAGTATCTCTCTCCGGAAAACCAGCCGGCGTGCTATGCCTTCCTTGACGAGTGGAACGCCTCGGCGGAACAGGAAAAGCTGTTCGAGACCGCCGATGACATCACAGAGCGGATGCGGCTTGTGGAGCGTCTGGAAAAGGTGGATACGGCAGTGCTGATGCGTCTGGACAGCCTGCCCTGTATCGACGAGGTAATCATTGGCAGATTTATGCAGGAGATCGCGGAGAATGTCATCAAGACAGAGGAAATTCTGGAAATCGCTGAGAGCCGACGCACATCCAAGTGGTATGGCAGATATGCCTATTTGTATGACGGGCTGTACAATATTGCCAAAATGCAGGAGTTTCACCATGCCCATATTGCAGGCTTTCACTTCGGGATATATGAGGAACTGTGGGATGCCTACTGCAAAGAGTTGTATCATATGGATACATACTATCGGCGGCTGCATATGGACTTCCGGAAAAGTCTTGTCAGTGCGTCGGGAGCGCTGGACGACCTGTTCAAGGGCGCTGTGGTCACTGCGGAGAACCTTTACAAAAACTGGTATCTGTCAGAACTGAACGGCAGCTGGAATGCACTGATCCGAGAGCTTGTTGCGGACGGATTTTCCCTGCAGGGTATTCCGCAGCAAAGCGACTTTTATCGGAGAATTGTGCAGCCAGTCACCAATGACAGCAGAGTGTTTGTGATTATTTCTGATGCATTGCGTTATGAGGTGGCGGCAGAACTGACAGAAAAGCTTTTGCGGGAAACGAACGGCACGGCGAAGCTGTCGGCGATGCAGTCGGTTTTCCCGAGTATCACCAAATTCGGCATGGCGGCACTGCTGCCTCACAAGACACTGACGGTTACTGATACCATGAAAGTGCTGTGTGATGGAGTGTCTACAGATGGGACAGAAAACAGAGATAAGATTCTAAAAGGGAAAAATCTGAAAAACTGTGCGGTGACATATGAAGCACTGCTCGCCATGAAACAATCCCAGCGGCGGGAACTTGTCAGCGGTGCAGAAGTGGTGTACATTTATCACAATATCATTGATGCAGTGGGGGATAAGGCGAATACAGAAAATCAAGTTTTTGAGGCCTGTGCCGATGCTATGGAGGAACTCAAAAATCTGGTGCGTCTGATCGTCAACTCTATGAGCGGCTCTAATATTCTCATTACTGCTGATCATGGCTTCCTGTATTCCTATGAACCGCTTGCAGAAAGTGAAAAGATCAGCACCGGTCTGGTCACTGAAGATGTTCTGGAAACGGGCAGACGGTATCTGCTCACAGACAATGCCGGCAAGTCAGATGTTCTTATGAGCATTTCTATGGAAAAGTATGCGGAAGAGTTGGTCGGTCTTACACCTTGTGAAAATGTCCGTATTCAGAAACCGGGCGGCGGCAGTAATTTTGTTCACGGCGGTGTGTCTTTGCAGGAGTGCTGTGTGCCGGTCATCACGTTCAAGAATATCTCAAAAACCTCTAAGAAATTTGTAGACATCAAGAAAGTTTCTGTCAAGCTGCTCAGCATGACAAGAAGAATCAGCAACAACATTTTTTCTCTTGACTTTATGCAGAGCGAGGCAGTTGGCGGAAAAACGGTTCCTGCAACATATGAGATCTATCTGTGTGACGAACTTTCCAATCCTGTGAGCAATGTGCAAACGCTGCTTGCCGATAAAACCAGCGAGCCGCAGGATCGGGTATTCCATGTTAGATTCACTTTGAAAAGCGTTGCGTTTGATGGAAGTGCGGCGTATTATCTGAATATTGTGGACAAGGAAACCGGCGAGATCATGGAGCGGACAGAATTTTCCGTAAAGATTGCTTTCTCCAATGATTTTGATTTTTAGGGGAAACCGCAATGAAAACAAGAAAATTTAAAGTAAAAGGCGGAATGAGAAGTCCCTGGGTGACCATACAAGGAACGACTAGGCGTGAAGTGCGGGCAAAACAAAACCGGGAAGGAAATCAGGCAGTGAAACAGCTGATCTGGGCTGGAGCGATCGGTGCAAAGATACTGTTGTCCTCCAACGGAAAAGGTCGCATATGTCATTATCGACATTCGCAAAAGCGGAATGCACCGGATTATCAGGCAGCACAGAAACAGCTGGAAATGGAACTGCACGTTCCAAATCAAAATGCAATGGGAGGAATCATCATGGATGAATTTGATAGGAAAGTAATTGCAGCATTTCCTGGCAAGTCTGTTCGTAAAGACTTGACATCCCTTATGAAAAAGGGCGCAAATGTTCCGACTTATGTATTGGAATATCTGCTGGGAATGTACTGTGCCACAGATGATGAGGATGCAATCAAGACTGGCCTGGAAAAAATCAAGAAGATTCTTAGCGAGAACTATGTGCGTCCGGATCAAAGTGATTATGTAAAATCAAAAATCAAGGAAAACGGGCAGTACACTGTGATCGATAAGGTGACTGTCAGGCTGGATGAATCTGAGGATAAATATGTTGCAAGCTTTACCAATCTGGATCTGCAGGATTTTGAGGTGAATTCTGATCTGGTAACACATAATGAAAAGCTGTTGATCGGCGGCATCTGGTGTATTATCAAGATTGAATATGTAGGGCTTGAAAAGGAAGATGATGAAGAGGAGGAATATGAAGAAGACATTTTTGACGGCAACAAAAAGAAACGCGGTAGAAAGCGGAAAAAGAAAAAGTCAAAATATGAATCGCCCTTTACAATCGCAGCACTGAAACCTATACAAATGGCAAACCTGGATCTTGACGAGATCTTCGAGGCAAGAAAGCAATTTACCAAAGACGAATGGATCACACTTCTGTTACGCTCTGCTGGCTATGAGCCGAAAGAGCTGAGCGAAAAACAGAAACTGCACTATCTGCTGCGGTTTGTGCCGTTTATTCAGAAAAACTATAACCTTGTGGAATTGGGACCGAGAGGTACCGGAAAATCGCATGCTTACAGCGAACTTTCTCCGTACTCGATCCTGATGAGCAGCGGTCATACAACGGTATCCAATATGTTTTACAATATGGCATCTCATCGTGTGGGACTTGTTGGAAATTGGGATTGTGTGGCGTTCGATGAGGTTGGCGGCATTACCAACACCTCCGGCGATATGATTCAGATCATGAAAAACTACATGGCGAACGGCAGCTTTGCAAGAGGCAGCGATTCGATCAACTCCGATGCGTCTATCGCTTTTGAGGGAAACACATTCCGCAGTGTAGAAGATATGCTGCGAACTACCAATTTATTTGAACCGTTTCCGGAGGCGTTCAACAACGATTCCGCCTTTTTTGATAGAATCCACGCCTATCTTCCGGGATGGGAAACGCCCAAACTGAGGGCAAGCTTGTTTACGAACCGTTATGGACTGATTTCCGACTGCTTTTCTGAATTCTGTCATGCCATGCGAAAGTATGATTTCACCAATTCATTTGGGGAATATTTCGCTTTGAACAATAATTTCAATACCCGTGATGATACCGCAGTCAGACGGACTTTTTCAGGACTTGCAAAATTGATCTACCCGGACGAGCGCATCGAAAAGGAAGAGGCAAGAGAATTGTTGGAATATGCGATCGAGTGCCGCCGCAGAGTCAAGGAACAGCTCCGGAAAATGAATCCGGCAGAGTTCAGTGATGTGATGCTGGGGTATATCGATCTGGACACCGGAGAAGAATTTTCTGTGGATCTGCCGGAGATCGCAAGTGGTTCCCTGATTCCGGAGAGTTTTGGAAAGCCGGGTTATGTTTATGCCATTGGAAGCTCTATTGATGGACATATCGGTGTTTACCGCTTTGAAAATAAGCTGATTGAGGGTAGCGGCAAATTCAATTTCCGGAATGTAGAGGGACTTGCGGGGGCGCCGAAAAGCGTGCGTGACAGTCTGACTGCGGCATTTCACTATTTTGTGGAGAACAGTGAGAAGCTGATCGACGGCAGCCCTTCCAGTTTTGATTACAGCTTGTATTATAACGATTTGCAGAACCGGAATGTGAGTGACGAAGTATCAGTGGCTGAGGTTGTTGGCCTGTATTCGGCACTCGCAAATCGCCCTATATTGCCTTCTATGGTGATTTGCGGCAGAGTGGTGATGTCCGGTGAAACAATGCCGGTGATTACGATGCTGGAAGATATTTTTGTTGCGGCAGTAAATGCAGGAGCAAAAAAAATTCTTCTGCCGGAAAGCAGCCGAGATAACTATATGCTCCTTTCAGATAAATTGAAAAGAGAGATTGCAGTGGGCTTTTATAAAACACCGCTTGAGGCAGCAAAGATTGCACTGGGAGTTGATCTGTGATGAAAAAATATCAATGCATTGCTTGTGGAACGGTGAAAGAAAGCAAGGAAAGCTGTACTTGTCCGGTATGCGGATATATGATGTTTCCGCAGCCGTATGAACGCAGTGAAGTAATGATCCGTGAAATACGCAGCCTTGCAGATAAGACCATTGGTCAGGAGATCGATGTGAGCACATTGGATTTTGGAAAGCTGAGGAACGATATTGACCGTTTTCCCGATTTTCAGAAAATCAAAGTTTATGTCACAAAGTCTGAGAAAACAGAGACATTTTATCGGCGGCTGAAAAACAGTGCAGAGCAGATGCAGCGATATTTCCATGAAACCTTCTGCAAAAACTATTCGTCAAAATGCAAGGAACTGGAAACGCTGTCAGAGGAGACGGCTGTATATTTGCAGCGTGTGCTTTTGGAACTTGGAATAGAAGCAGAACCGGAAAAAGCAGCTTTTCCAGTTGTCACAGTGCAGTATACGGAGTGTGCTAATCATGATCTCATCGGGATTGCCGACCAGCTTCTCGAAAAGATCGATCAGATGGCAGATAAGATCTATCAGTTTATACGGGCAAACAACATTTACGGACGTGCCTATGATGCGGAAGTCAAAACATTCCATGTTCCGGAAAAAAAGCAAGAGATCAACTGGAAGGATATGATGGCAGAGCGTATCTCTGCCTGTGACAAAGTTCTGGAGAAGAAATATATCATTGATATTTTTGAGGATGGCAGTACAGAACTGACCGCCATGGTGAAAGTACTGTGGGATGCGGTATTTGTACTCTTAGCTGCTCCGGTGAAAAAAAGAAAATATTTCTACACCTTTGACAGCGATAAAGTTTATGAAGAAATGTCTGCGAAAGCGTGTAATAAACGGTTATCCTCGATCTTTGCAGGGCAGTTTCATGCTGCCGCTGAAATCATCGATGCAGAAGATTTTCTGAAAGACAAGTCGGAAGATGAACTCTTCGAACTCTATCAGAAAATGCTTGATCTTGACATGTATCACTATATGACCGGAACAAAAGGCTATCTTGTAGTCGGCAGCTGTGAAAAAAAGCTGGAATCACTTATTGGACTGGATACCATAAAATCAAGCATCCGAAAAATCAAGGCATATGCGATAGCAAATCAGGGAAATGCGAAACCCAATCTGCATATGTGCTTTCTGGGAAATCCGGGAACGGGCAAAACGGAAGTTGCCCGGATCATTGCAGGGATACTTCATGAAAATGGCCTTCTCCGCACAGACAGGGTGGTCGAAACAGACCGCAGCGGTCTTGTTGCAGGCTATGTCGGACAGACGGCAATGAAAACCGCAGCCGTCATTGAAGAGGCAATGGGCGGTGTGCTGTTTATTGATGAGGCGTATTCTCTTGTGCAGGGAGACACAGGCGGTGACTATGGCCATGAGGCAGTGTCAACGCTGATAAAGGCAATGGAAGACTATCGGGGTGAATTCTGCGTAATTCTTGCAGGATATAAAAACCAGATGCATGAAATGCTTGCGTCTAACCCGGGATTTCAGTCTAGGATCCAATTTACGTTGGATTTTCCAAATTACAATCGGGACGAATTGGGGCAGATCGCTGCACTGATGCTGAAATCCGGAGGATATACTGCAAGTAATGCGGCAAAGGACAGAATGCTGGATATCACAGATTATATCCGAAAAGAACCAAACTTTGCAAATGCCCGTGAGATGCGGAATATCATTGAGCAGGTCATTATGTGTCAGAATGTACGCTGTGCAGGGACTGCGGATAAAACCCTGGAACTTGTGGACGTGAACAATTATATCAAGGAAAATCATGTCAATCTTCCCACAAGCGGCGAGGGCACAGAAAGGAAGATCCTGACGGCAGAGGATGAGTTGGAACAGCTGGTGGGACTGCGCTCTGTGAAACGCATGGTAAAGAAAATCAAAGCATATGTCAAGCGCAATAAAGACGATTCGGATATGAATCTGCATATGTGTTTTTGCGGCAATCCCGGCACGGGAAAGACGGAGGTTGCCCGGATCTTATCTCGGATTCTGTATGAAGCCGGTGTGCTGCCGGAGGCCAAACTCACGGAAACCGATTCCTCCGGTCTCATCAGTAAATATGTTGGCGAGACAGCATCAAAAACGCTGAATAAGATCAATGATGCCATGGGCGGTGTCTTGTTCATTGACGAAGCATATAGTCTTACCCAAAGTACAGACAATGGAACAGCCGGTTATGGTGATGAGGCGGTTGCAGTTCTTTTGAAACAAATGGAGGATCGGCGCGGACAGTTCTGCGTGATTCTTGCCGGTTATAAAGATGAAATGGGTGCATTTATCAGTACGAATCCGGGATTTTCCTCAAGAATACAGTTTTCGCTTGAGTTTCCTGATTATACGCAGGAAGAGCTTTCCGAGATCGCACAGCGTTTTCTGCAACGAAAAAAATATACCATAGATGACGATGCACTTGCACTTGTGCTTGATATTGTGGAATATGACAGGCTAAGACCAAACTTTGCGAACGCCCGTACAGTTCGGAATATTCTCGAACAGGTGATCATGAACCAGAATCTTCGGACGGATGAGGAAGGCATCACAGATTCTGCGATCATACGATCGGATGTGCAGGATTATCTGGAGGATGAAAACATTGACTTAAACAGTACGGCAGATCAAACTCGAAGAATTGGATTTTGAATGTGGTGAAAATGGGATGGAGGATTTCTTATTATCTCATTGTGTCTCCTGGATACAGCGGAGAAAGCAAGTATAAAGCCATTCTTGAGCAGGCAAAAAGGTCATACAGTAGAAGTGATATTCTATGATGAACTTGTTAAATACAACTGTGATTGCTAATAAACATTTGATCTACTGCGTAAGCGTTTATGCCGCGAAAATTACTTGACAATGAGTATGACTGTGGTAGGCTAATTGCCGAGCAGAAGCGCTATTGCGTCATTTTCTCCTTCTGCCCAAAGCCACAGTCATAGAGGCTCATTGTTAGCAAACCGCGGAATAAATGCGTCTAATTCGTAGTTAAAGTGGCTCAAAATTTAAATATCATTTCATGTGATTTTGGCTCACTTTTTTATTAGCGAACATAGCTGGAGCATCCAGGATCACTTTACCTATCACAAAACAGCCCTTGGAACGGCAAGCTTATTGCTGTTCCAAGGTCTGTTTGTTATCCTCTAAAAACGACTTTCTATGAAATTCTCAAAGGATCTGACTAAATTCGATTACTTCGCAGTTCGGCCCTGTAATCTTGAAGAACCTTGAAGAACTTTACGCCATGCTCCCAGAAGGGCAGAAAATGAATGATATCTTTCTGGTTGTTCAGTCCAAGTGCACAGATCTCTTCATAGGCGGCTTCGATGTCCTTGACATCGATTGCCAGATGATCCCATGCTCCTGCCTGCATCGATGCCTGATGATTCTCATAGATCTCCAGCATCAGGTTTCCCAACTGCAAAAATGCAACTGCTTCGCCGGCTTCTTCGTTATAGGTGCGAAGCGCCACGCTGAATCCAAGCTTTTCATAAAAAGCAATGGTTTCCTGCAAATCGTTGGTCGGGAATCCTATGTGCTGGAATCCGGTCGCATTGTCCTGCAAATTCATGCTTATAACCTCTCTTCTTTTAATTGCTCCATGACCTGTGCCATATTCGGCATTGCCGGAATCGCCCCGTGTTTCTGGACGCAAACGCTCGCCACAGCATTTCCGAAATCTGCAAACTCTGCTGCTTCTTCTGTTGTGACAGCTTCCGGTGCTTTTCCGCAGCGGCTGAACTGAAACAGAAATCCGCCCCAGAATGCATCGCCTGCACCAGTCGCATCTGCCGCCTTGTTCCGGAAACCCTTTACCAGCTGTCCGCCCTGTCTGGTTTGGACGTAGGCACCTGTTTTTCCAAGTGTTACGACCACGATTTTTACGCCGCCCTGCATCAGGACTTCCGCAGCTTTCTGATAGTTGCTCTCACCAGTGAGCAGCATGGTTTCTTCCTCTGAGATCTTCATCAGATCTGCATGCGGCACCATGTTCCGCATTTGCTTTTTGGCAAGTTCCTCCGATTTCCAGAGGGAAGCACGATAATTCGGATCGTAAGAGATCACACAGCCTGCTTCTTTCGCTTTCTGCACCGCAAACAGGGTGGTGCTGCGAGCTGGCTCATCGGTCAGCGAAATCGAGCCGATGTGCAGAATCCCGCTGCTGCGGATCAGTTCCAGCGGAACGTCACCCTTTTCCAACATCTTGTCTGCACCGTGATTCCGTGCAAAGGAGAACTCCCGCTCTCCGTCCGGCTTGACGTCCACAAATGCCAGTGTTGTGAAATAATCATTGCTCAGCGTAAAACCAGTGCTGTCAATTCCACACTGTTCCAGCGTTTCCCTGAGAAATCTGCCGTGCATATCATTTCCGGCTTTGCCGATAAAGGCGGTTCTTGCCCCCAGCTTTGCCATAGCAGCCATGACGTTTGCCGGAGCACCGCCGGCATTTTGTGCAAAGACACGCTGTCCCTGTTCATTTCTGCCCTGCATGGTGAAGTCAATCAGCATTTCTCCCAGTGCACACGCCAGAAATGTGGTTTTCTGAATCATTGGTCCTTCCGGACACAAAATTCCCAAATGTTCCAGCTCTTCCAAAAATGGTGTGCAGACGTTCGGGTCGTCGGAGTATACCTGCAAAATGCCGGATATTACGATTACAGCAAGAACAACGACTGGAATGCTGATTCTGAAAAACAGATAGTGATCGGTGTTTATCGTCTGACGATGAAGTCCAACAGCGATAACTTCCGCCAGTCCTCAATTCAAGGGGTTATGAAGCGTATAAAAGCTAAAGGTGCAACAGTTATCATCTATGAACCAACGTTAGAAGACGGCGAAACATTCTTCGGAAGCGTCGTTGTCAACGACCTTGCAAAATTCAAGGAAATGTCTGATGCGATTATCGCAAACAGATATGATCCATGTCTTGATGATGTAGCAGAAAAGGTCTACACCAGAGATATTTTCAGAAGAGATTAAAAGGAGTAAAACATGTGCGGAATTGTTGGGTTTACAGGAAAAAATGAAGCAGCACCGATTCTTCTGGACGGTCTGTCAAAACTGGAATACAGAGGTTATGATTCAGCCGGTATTGCTGTCAGAAACGGCGATGCAGAGCCTGAAATCGTCAAAGCAAAGGGAAAGCTGAAAGTCCTAAAGGAAATGACCAATGACGGCAAGGCAGTCAAAGGAAGTTGTGGTATTGGTCATACTCGCTGGGCAACGCATGGTGAACCGTCTGCCACGAATGCTCACCCGCATTGCAGCGATGACGAAAATGTTATTGCGGTACATAACGGCATTATCGAGAACTATCAGGAACTTCGTGAAAAGCTGGTCAAAAAGGGCTATACCTTCAAGTCACAGACTGATACAGAAGTGGCAGTTAAGCTGATCGACTATTACTACAAGAAGTACCTCGGAACACCTGTAGATGCTCTGAATCACGCTCTTGTAAGAATCCGTGGCTCTTACGCACTTGCAGTCATGTTCAAGGACTATCCCGGTGAGATCTACGCTGCCAGAAAAGACAGTCCTATGATTATCGGTGTGACAGGCGGCGAAAGCTATCTTGCATCTGACGTTCCTGCTATACTGAAATATACCAGAAATGTCTACTATATCGGCAATCTTGAGCTTGCAAAGCTGACCAAGGGAGAAGTAACCTTCTATAACCTTGACGGTGAAGAGATTCAGAAGGAAATGAAAACCATCGACTGGGACGCAGAGGCGGCAGAAAAAAGCGGATATGAGCATTTCATGTTAAAGGAGATACATGAACAGCCGAAAGTAGTCAGGGATACCATCAACTCTGTCCTGAAGGACGGAAATATCAATTTTGAGAGCCTGACAGATGAAGAAATGCAGAACATTCAGCAGGTATATATCATTGCCTGTGGTTCTGCATATCATGTAGGAATGGCGGCACAGTATGTTCTGGAAAAGCTGACCTCTCTGTCTGTCCGTGTGGAGCTGGCATCGGAATTCCGATACAGAGAAATGCAGCTTGCAAAAAACAGTCTTGCCATTATCATCAGCCAGTCAGGAGAAACCGCAGACAGTCTCGCAGCACTTCGTCTTTGCAAAGAAAAGGGCGTAAAAACTCTTGGTATTGTCAACGTAGTTGGTTCTTCTATTGCAAGAGAAGCGGATAACGTGTTCTATACTCTTGCAGGTCCTGAAATTTCCGTTGCCACAACCAAGGCATACAGCTGTCAGCTTGTTGCAGCCTACCTGCTTGCCATGCAGTTTGCCAAGGCAAGAGGAGAGATCACAGAAGAGAGATTCGCAGAGCTTATCGCTGAGATCAATACGATCCCTGAAAAGATCGAAAAGATTCTGGAGGATAAAGAGCGTTTGCAATGGTTTGCTTCCAAGGTAGTGAATATCAAGGACGCATTCTTTATTGGACGTGGCATCGACTACGCAATCGGTATGGAAGGCAGTCTGAAACTGAAAGAGATCAGCTATGTTCACTCGGAGGCATATGCAGCAGGCGAACTGAAACACGGACCGATCAGCCTGATCGAGGACGGTACAGTGGTATTCAGCGTAGTAACACAATCTGCACTCTATGAAAAAACTATCAGTAATATGGTAGAAGTCAAGAGCCGTGGTGCAAAGCTGTTCGGACTCACGACATACGGCAATTATAACATGGAAGATGTCGCAGACTTTACGGTGTATATCCCGAAAATCGACAACCTTTTTGCAGGCAGTCTTGCTGTAATTCCGCTGCAATTGCTGTCTTACTATGTGTCCGTAGGCAAGGGATTTGACGTGGATAAGCCGAGAAACCTTGCCAAGAGTGTGACCGTTGAGTAAGCGGAAAAAGCTGCTAATTGCAGTCTTTTTGATATACATATTTATTGTTCTATGGCTGACACTGATCGACAGACAGTGGGGCGAACGCAGAGCAATGCTTATGCCCTTTTGGGAAATGCGGGAACTCATAACAACAGATAGAAAACTTTACTGGTCACAGCAGATCGGGTGCAATATCCTTATGCTGATGCCTATGGGATTCTTGTTACCTTGCCTGCACCAAAAGTTTCGGAAACTGGGAAGCATATTTCTTATAGCATTAATCTTTTCAGCAGCAATAGAGATAACACAGTATTTCACAGGCAGAGGTCTTTGTGAGTTTGATGATGTGTTCAATAATACGCTTGGTGCTTGTATAGGATTTATTATGTGGAAAAAATTAAGCCACTGAGGAGCAATTTCCTCAATGGCTTTTTGTTAATACTCAAACCGATCAATACCGCCGGATTTTACTCTGCATCTTTTCTGACAGAAACATATGCCAAGTTTTGCGATATTTTCGTATTGTTCATCTCTTAAAGATGCTTCATAATCCTTATCTTCGATCTGCTGTAATGCCTCATCACAGGCATTAAGCATTTGGTTGAATTTATCAACGATTTTGAATTCCAGTATGGCAGCATAGTGCCATTTGGAACGTTGCTTCACTACCAGATCAAAACGCCCGTTTCCCGACTCTCTGTTTGAAACGACTACATATCCATTGAATCCTGAAACAAGTCCTGCGACAAAACCATGATAAAAATTTTCTCTTTCATCAAAACAGCTGATCGTATCTGTCATCCATGTACAGAGAAGATCTTCTAATTTTTCTGCATCTGCATTCAGGATGGCTTCAAGAATATCCTTTCTGCTGTCAGCATTTAATTTTTTTGTAAACCATGCACGAATTGTATTTTTGTAAATGCTTTTGATTTCAGTGTTCGGAATCACCATTTCATAATAAGTTTCATCACCGATTGTTTCGTAAGAAATTACTTTTAGGTAACCTGTGAAAAGGAGAAAGCTCCAGATATATTCGCTGTTAATGTCTATTGTTCCATATGTGACATCTTCAAAAATCTGTGCTTTGACAGGTGTTCCGTTTATCAGGTCTTCTATTGTGTTTTTCGTTCTGTCGTTAGATTCTTCAATCAGGCGTTTTACAATTTCGTTTGAACTTGTATTGGACCAGTATGGTTTGCACGGAATGGAATTTTTATCGGTTGCTTCCGACAGATAATTCAATACACTCCATGGATTATATATCTCAACATCATTAAATTTATAACCATCATACCAATGCCTTATGTCTGAAGATTTATTTTCCAATCCATAACATTCAAGCAAACTGTCAATTTCTTTTTGTGTAAATCCGAAACTGTCATCAAATTTTGTACTCATAATAGAAAAAATCTGAAGGTTGTTCAGTCCTGTAAAAATACTTTCCTTTGAAACTCTTAGACATCCTGTTAGAAATGCACGGTCAAGGGAAGGATTGGTTTTAAGTGCTGATTCAAATACGGAACGAATCAGATTTACCATATCATTATAAAATCCCTGATGGAATGCATTTTCAAGCGGAACGTCATATTCATCTATTAAAATGATGACTTTTTTGCCATATGCAGATGCAAGCAGCGTTGAGAGAAAACCGATTGAAGTGTTATAATCACTTTTATCTGCTTTCAATTCAATAAATCTTGTCAGTTTATCCAAATCTGTTTCTTCAATAACTGCACTATTAAATAATATGCTTTTATGTCTTAGTATCTCTGCACGTATGAGGTCTTTGAAAACAGCAAAAGCTTCTTCAAATGTCGCTTGCTTCATGCTCTTCAGAGAAATACTGATGACCGGGTACTGCCCCTGATATTTCATACATTCAGGATATTCTGAAATTTTCAGGCCATCAAAAAGATAAGCATTGCTTTCATCTGTTTTTTCGAAGAAGCACTGAATCATGCTCATATTCAAAGTCTTGCCGAATCTTCTTGGTCTGGTAAAAAGTCCGACTATTGTCTGACTTTCGATCAGTTCATTTATCATCAAGGTTTTGTCAACAAAGTAATATTTGTCATCGATCAATCGTTTGAAATCCTCTATGCCAATTGGCAATGGTTTTCTTTCCATAGTCATCACCTCAGTTTCTTTCAAATATTTATTGTAACCATTATACCATAAAACTAGTTAAAAATCAACTTGATTTCGCAGAGTTTCAATGATATCTCGATTTTCTCAATATCATCCACGTTGATTTCCTTACTCTCCTGAAACGCCAGATAACATACATCTTCCTCGAAATACTT
>OHAD01001268.1_pt1 | contig 24809 bp, 28 predicted proteins | sample 1577011 | NCBI WGS metagenome assembly OHAD01 (sample SAMEA3541510, study PRJEB24748) | human gut metagenome | biome: human gut; feature: human-associated habitat; material: faeces | place: China | collected 2012 | reverse complement strand
AATAACCGAATCCCATCTGAGTAAGGTCATTTGTACCGAATGAGAAGAAGTCAGCAACCTCTGCTATTTCATCAGCAGTTACACAAGCTCTTGGTATTTCTATCATTGTACCTACTGTGTAGTCTACCTTTACTCCAGCCTTTTCAAACTCTTCGTTTACAGCTTCTTCTATTAGTGGTCTAAGCATCTTTAATTCATTTACATGACCAACAAGTGGAACCATTATTTCAGGTGTTACCTTGTGTCCGTCCTTAGTAGCAAGTACTGCACCCTGAGCTATAGCCCTTGCCTGCATTATACATATTTCTGGATATGTAACAGCAAGTCTACAACCTCTGTGTCCTAGCATTGGGTTGAATTCATCTAAGTCAACAACTCTCTTCTTAAGATCACTTGGTCTAATTCCCATCTGCTTTGCAAGTTCCTCTATTGATGCATCATCATGAGGTAGGAATTCATGTAGTGGTGGGTCCAATAGTCTGATGTTACATGGCTTGCCATCCATTGCCTTGAAGATTCCGTGGAAGTCTTCTCTCTGGAATGGAAGTAACTTATCTAGTGCCTTTACCCTATCTTCTACATTTTCAGTTATTATCATTTCTCTAACAGCTGGTATTCTATCTTCTTCAAAGAACATATGCTCAGTTCTACAAAGACCTATACCCTCTGCACCGAACTCTATAGCCTTCTTAGCATCTCTTGGGTTGTCGGCATTTGTCCTAACCATCATATCTCTTATTTCGTCTACCCAGTTCATAAATACTTCGAAGTTACCAACTAGTTCTACACTAGTCATTTCAACTGAACCTAGGTATACACAACCTGAAGAACCATCTATTGAAAGGTACTGACCTTCCTTTATTATCCTGTCTCCACATCTGATTTCTCTAGCTGCTTCATCAACTCTTAATTCACCACAACCTGCTACACAGCACTTACCCATACCTCTAGCAACAACTGCAGCATGAGAAGTCATACCACCTCTTGCTGTAAGTATACCTTCAGCACTTACCATACCTTCTATATCTTCTGGAGAAGTCTCCTGTCTAACTAGTAGAACCTTTTCACCTTCCTTGGCATGAAGAACTGCATCATCTGCATGGAAGTATACCTTACCTGTTGCAGCACCTGGAGATGCTGGAAGACCCTTAGCAAGTAATTCTGCAGACTTTAGGGCCTTTGGATCAAATGTTGGGTGTAATAACTGGTCTAACTGATTTGGCTCAATTCTCATTATAGCCTCTTCCTTGTCTATTGTACCAGCGTTTACTAGGTCAACTACTACATTTATAGCAGCCTTAGCTGTTCTCTTACCATTTCTAGTCTGTAGGATATATAGCTTACCGTTTTCTATTGTAAATTCTATATCCTGCATATCCTTGTAATGAGCCTCTAATTTCTGTGTAATATTTACAAACTGATCATACATTTCAGGCATTTCTTCCTTAAGTGTATCTATTGACTGAGGTGTTCTTATACCTGCAACAACGTCTTCACCCTGGGCATTTATCAAGTATTCACCAAATAGTCTATTTTCTCCTGTTGATGGGTTTCTAGTAAAGGCAACACCTGTACCTGATGACATACCCATATTACCGAATACCATTGACTGGATATTTACAGCTGTACCAAGGTTTCCTGGTATATCGTTTAATTTTCTATATACTATAGCTCTTGGGTTGTTCCAAGATCTAAATACTGCCTCTATAGCAAGCATCAACTGCTTCTTAGGATCCTGTGGGAAGTCTTCTCCTATTTCATCCTTATATATCTTCTTGAATTCTTCTACTATAACCTTTAGGTCATCAGTTGTAAGATCAAGGTCTGAACTATATCCTTTAGCTTCCTTCATCTTGTCTAGAACGTTTTCAAACTTATACTTTGGAACTTCCATAGCAACGTCTGAGAACATCTGTATAAATCTTCTATATGAATCATATGAGAATCTTTCGTTCTTTGTAGAATCTATTAGACCCTTTACACTTGTATCGTTAAGACCAAGGTTAAGTATTGTATCCATCATACCTGGCATTGAGAAAACTGCACCAGATCTTACTGATACCAACAATGGATTGTTGTCACTTCCTAGCTTCTTGCCTTGTTCTCTTTCAAGCTGAGCTAGTTTGTCTTCTACCTGGTCTATTACTTCTTGTCTGATTTTTAAATCGTTTTCATAATAGTCATTACAAGCTTCTGTAGTTATTGTAAATCCCTGAGGTACTGGAAGACCAATATTAGTCATTTCTGCTAGGTTGGCACCCTTACCACCTAGCAGGCCTCTCATATCCTTATTACCTTCATCAAAACTGTAAACAAATTTTGTACTCATTAGATTCCTCCTAATTTTTATATTGAGTAGTCTTTTTCAACGGCTACACCATTTTCTTTTAATATGTCTATTATTATCCCTGCTGTCTCTTCTATAGCCTTGTTTGAAACATTGATAACTGGACACTTTAAAGTCTTCATTATCTCTTCTGAATAGTCAAGTTCCTCAAGTATTCTCTCAAGTTTAGCATAGTTGGCTGCCCCTGAAAGTCCTAAAGCCCTTAACCTTTCCATCCTGATCCTGTTTAGGGTATCTGGTGAATTTGTAAGACCTATTATCCTCTTAGTCTCAACTTCCATAAGTTCCTTTGGTATTGGAACCTCTGGCACTAAAGGCACATTGGCAACTTTTAGCTGCTTGTTGGCAAGATACATTGACAGTGGCGTCTTTGATGTTCTAGATATACCAACTAATACAACATCTGCCTTTAGGACACCTCTAGGATCCTTACCATCATCATATTTAACAGCAAATTCAATTGCCTCAATCCTATCAAAATACGACTTATCCATCTTTCTTATAACGCCTGGCTCTCTTATAGGCTCTATTCCAGCCTTTTCTGCCATCTGACCAATTACACTTGATAGCAAATCTATATATGATATGTTGTTGTCCTCACAGTATGATTTTGCGTAATCAACTAGTTCCTGATTTACCATACTGTACATTACAAGTGCATTTACTTCTTTGGCCTTCTCCAAAACGTCCATAAGAAGATTTTTGTTGTTTATGTATGGGTGTCTCCTTATATTCCAATTCTCGTGGTTTGGAAACTGGTATATACAAGCCTTTGCAACTGTTTTTGCAGTTTCCCCCAAAGAATCTGAAACAATATATATATCTATAGTATTATCCATATTTACCTCACTTTTATTCTGTTAATTCGACGAATAACCTAGTAATGAGTGTCTTTGATACCTTGCCCACAACCGTCATCTTGTTTCTCATTTCATTGAATCTAACAACAGGTAGACTATCTACTTCCCTCTTTACTAGCAATGCCGCCGCATCACTGATTGATTGATTTTCCTCTATTATCGCCACATTTGGCATTCTCGTCATTATCATTCCTATTGGCATCTTGTTGACATCTCCACCACCAATAGTGGCCTTAAGTAGGTCTTTTCTAGATACAACTCCACATAAGTTGTCAGACTCATCCAAGATGAATACGCCACCAGCATCTTCTATGAAAAGATTAACTATCACATCATAGACTGAATCACCTTGATGGGCTATCATAGGTACCCCCATCACATCTGAAACCTTGACATCCTTCATCCTATTTTTTTCATTGTTGAAGTCGCCTTCACCAACATAAAAGTAGCCAACCTTTGGTCTAGCATCCAGTATATTTGTCATCGTCAATACCACTAGATCTGATCTCAAGGTAGCTCTTGTGACATTTAGCCTCTCAGCAATCTTTTCACCCGTTATCGGCTCATATTGCTTTACTATGTCGATTATTTTTAATTGTCTCTCATTAAGTTTTATATGAAGCACCTTCTCTCAAAATCTCCGTATTAGTATATACAATATATCCTTATTTCTTATATAGTATATTATAATATGTTATTTATGATTAATCAATAGGTTTATCAAAAAAATAATACATACTATTAAATAAATATGCATCATATATAAACAGCCTGGTCAAACTAGTCAACCAGGCCATTTATAAGGATTTTATCTACATGTAACTATAAGTCATCTTCAAATATTCACATGTGTTTTTTTCTATATCTCTAATGAATATAGAATTTGCCATATATATTACATACTATTTGTATGCTATTTATAAACTATCTTAGTAAGGTCACAAACCTTTAGCATTGAATCGCTGATATTCTTTAATAGGGCAAGTCTATTAGTTCTAAGTTTTGGGTTGTCTGACATTACCATTACATTGTCAAAGAAATTGTCAACCGCTGGTTTTAGACTAGCGAACGCATCAAGAGACTTTGTGTACTCCTTCTGGTCCATTAGGTCACTAATCTTTGAATCTACATCCTTGAAGTTATCATAAAGTTCTTTTTCAACGTCTTCTAACAATAAGGCTTGATCTATCTTATCAGTTTCAGCTCCCTCTGCCAGATTAGATACTCTATTGAAGGCTACAAGCATATCAGTCAAAGAATCCCTGTCTATCCACTTGTTCATAGCCTCAGCTCTTACATATAGGTCAGATATATTCTTTTCATCACTTGCAAGGACAGCCTCGACAACGTCATACCTGATACCCATATCCTTGAACATGTTCTTAGTTCTTTCATTGAAGAATTCTATTATGTTATCAATTACTGAATCCTTGTCAAATTCTACACTTGAATACTGGTCAAGAGATATTGAAGCTAGTCTAGCTACGTCTATTTCAATATTCTTTTCTAGAAGTATTGTAAGTATACCTATGCACTGTCTTCTAAGGGCAAATGGATCGGCTGAACCAGTTGGCTGTATGCCTATTGCAAAGAATCCTGCTATAGTATCCATCTTGTCTATTATAGAAAGTATAGCCCCCTCCATAGTTGAAGGTACTGTATCACCGTTAAATCTTGGCATATAGTGTTCGTATATAGCCTTTGAAACTGTGTCGTTCTTTCCTTCTAGCCTTGAGTACTGCATACCCATGTAACCCTGTAATTCATCAAATTCAAATACCATGTTAGTTACAAGGTCCGCCTTGGCATAGTAGGCAGCTGACTCTAGGTCTTCTATATTTACATCAACTTCCTTTCCGTATACCTTGGCTATATTGTATATTCTCTCAGACTTGTCAAGTAGAGTTCCAAGCTTTTCCTGGAATACTACTGTATTTAGCTTGTTCCTGTAGTATTCTAGATCATGCTGTCTGTCTTCATTGAAGAAGAATTTAGCATCTGCAAGTCTAGCCTCAAGTACTTTTTCATTACCAGCCTTAACATTTTCTATCTTATAGTCATTACCATTTCTAACAGCTATAAAGTATGGCAGAAGATTTGAGTCCTCTCCAACCACTGGGAAATATCTCTGGTGGGCCTTCATAGGAGTTTTTACTACTTCCTTTGGTAGTTCAGTATATGACTTGTCAAATTCTCCATAAAATGCAGTTGGATACTCTACTATATAAGTAACTTCATCTAGTAGTTCTTCATCCATCTCGACCTTGCCACCTATTGAAGCTGCAACTTGGTCTATCTGCTTTCTTATCATGTCTTTTCTAAGGTCCTGATCGTATACTACAAAGTTTTCTTCAAGTTTCTTGAAGTAATCTTCTATAGATGATACCTCTATAGACTTGGCACCTAGGAACCTATGACCAACTGTAACATTAGATGCTATTATTCCCTCAAGATCAACTGGCACAACCTTGTCATTGTGTAGGGCAACCAACCATCTTATAGGTCTGACAAATCTAATATTCTTGCCACCCCAACGCATTGACTTAGGGAATACTACTGATTTTACTATCTCAGGAAGTACTTCCATAAGAACCTCATCAGTATCTTTACCTTCTTCTCTTATTGTAGCAAATATATACTCAGTACCATTTAAGTCCTTAAAGTATACATCAGACTCACTTAGGCCCTTACCCCTCATAAATCCTTGGGCTGCCTTTGTAAAACTACCATCCTCTGCTATAGAAATCTTTTTGGCTGGTCCCTTTACTTCTTCTTCTAGGTCTGCCTGTCTATCTGCTAGACCCTTTACAACTAGGATAAGTCTTCTTGGTGTTGCAAAAGTGTCTATATCTTCAAAGGCCACTCTCTTTTCCTCTAGTCTTGACTTTAAGCCACTAACTAACTGGTCAAGTGTAGACTGGACAAATCTTGATGGCATTTCTTCAACACCTATTTCATATAGTAAATAATTATTCATTGTCTTCACCTGCCTTCATTAGAGGATAACCTAACTCTTCTCTCTGCTTAACATAGCTCTCTGCAACTATCTTGGCAAGAGACCTTATCTTACCTATAAATGCTGCTCTCTGGCTAACACCGATAGCTCCTCTAGCTTCCAAAGTATTAAATATATGAGAACACTTAAGTACATAGTCATAGCATGGTATTACAAGTCCTATATCAGCAAGTCTAACTGCCTCTTCTTCAAACATATCAAATACCTTAAATAACATATCTGCATTACAATCATCAAATGCATACCTAGTGTTTTCATATTCTTGTCTTTTAAAGACATCTCCATATTTTATATTATCATTCCACTGTAGGTCATAAACGCTATCAACATCCTGGATATACATTGCTATTCTTTCAAGACCATATGTAATTTCTCCAGTCTCTAGCTCACACTCTATATTACCTACCTGCTGGAAATATGTAAACTGAGTTATTTCCATACCATCTAACCATACTTCCCATCCTAGGCCCCATGCTCCTACTGTAGCAGCTTCCCAGTTATCCTCGACAAATCTAATGTCATGCTCATCTGGATTGATACCTATCTCTCTTAGTGAGTCAAGATATAGATCCTGAATATCGTCTGGTGATGGTTTTAGTATTACCTGGAACTGGTGGTGCTGGTATAGTCTATTAGGGTTTTCTCCATACCTACCATCTGCCGGCCTTCTTGATGGCTCAACATAACATACGTTCCATGGCTCAGGTCCTAGAGACTTTAGAAAAGTATTGGGATTCATAGTACCCGCACCCTTTTCAACATCATAAGGCTGAGTCATTATACATCCCTGCTTTGCCCAATATTTTTGCAAAGTCAATATCATCTCTTGAAAATTCATATAATTCCTCCTTATGTATAAATAACTAGCTATTTTTGTGTAGTTATATTATACGTTTTTTAGATGTATTTTACAAGTATTTTAAAAATACATTTTAATATAATTACTTATTATTTTCTTCATTTTTATTATTTTCTTCATTCTTATTCTCAGACTCTTTAATAAGTTCGTCTGTTATATCATCTACTGTATCTTCCTCTTCATTAGATTCATGCTTAGGCTTGATTGTGTCCTTCATGCTGCTAAAAGAATTGAATAATATCTCCTTTAAAATCTCTACTTTTTCAGGAGTAAGATTTCCTAAGTCTACCTCCTGACCTGAATTGGCATCTACTATCTTAACAGAATACTTGCTAAGCATTGCTGCAGATAGGCCTAGTAGAGTAACTATTGGCATAACCGCAACTCCAACAACACCTATTCCAAGAGGTATATTTAACATAATCTTTGAATCTTTTTCAACTACAACCCTCACAAGAGTAGCCTGCTTTAATAAATCTGCTAACTGGTCTCTCACCTTCTCAGTCTCTACAGTAAATTTCTTTTCAAATCCATCAAAGGCACTGGCCTCTTCGCTATTTTCTATTAATATTATAGCTTCTAGTACATCTCCATCTGTCTTTATAAGGGCCTCTTTAGCCTGCTTATATGTAACATATGGGAACCTTTCCATAATCTGGTCTACCATTTCAATTGTTATCTGTGCCATAATGTAACCTCCTAAGTTAAATTCTTCAACATATCTATAGACTTGAAATTGATGTATTCAAAATAGTTGATGAGGTACTTCTTCAACAAGAAAAATAGTTCATCAACTAATACCTTGGCAACCTCAGCCTTATTTATATCTATTATATCATTTTTTAAAATATATTGCATAAGTCTTATTGTAGTTTGGTCAATTTTTAAGTAATTTTCTTGTTTTTTTATACATTTATCACATACTATACCGCCGTCTGATATAGAAAATACAGCCTTCCTATAGTTTGTAGAAGAACAAGAAGTGCACGCATCTACATTTGGCTTAAAACCCGTATAATCCAAAAACTTGACTATAAAGGCATCAAGTATAAACTTAGGGTTATCAACTCCTTCCGAATACAAAAACAGGGTCCTGACCAGTAATACAAATAACCTGTTATTGGTCTGGCCCTCTACTAGTACTCCTTCAACAAGTTTCATAATAAAAGATGCATAGGAAAAGGCATCAAAATCAGTGGCTATATTATAGAAGCTCTTGATACTCTCACTCTGGTATACTACATACATATCGTTTTGCTTTCTCAAGACATAGTTGTTGTAGGAAAATACCTGTGATGTAGCGATCAGCTTGCTCTTAGGCTTTTGAGCCCCCCTTGCTATTGCACTGACCTTGCCATAGTTTCTGGTAAAGAGGGTCAATATTATATCGTTTTCTTTAAATTTTAGGGCTTTAAGAACTACTGCCTGAGTATTTATTACTGACATTATTCCTCCTATCTTTTCTCATAAGGTCAAGTCAAATTATCTTTCACAAATAAAAGTCGCACTAATTATCAAGATTGAAATTAATGCGACATATAATCTAATTATAAACCTATAAAGGCACTGATTATTAAGAAGTATACTAAAACTCCTATAACATCCATTATTACAGTTATAACTGGAGAAGTGACTACTGATGGGTCAGCTTCTAATTTGTTTATTACTATTGGCATCAATGTTCCAAAAGCCGCACCCAATAAGACGTTTATCAATATACTTACTGCTATTATCAGTATAGACATCTTGACACCACCAAGCAATAATAAAACTATACTTGCAATAGCTACAAGGACTAGTCCATTTATAGTTGCACTTACAAGCTCTTTTGCTATAGTCTGAAAATCCACTTTCTTGTCATTGTCAATAAGGTTGATAACTGTAACAGCTGAAGACTGTGTAGCCACGTTACCACCTATTGTAAGTATCATAGGAACAAAGAATATCAACTCGTACATCTTAGTTGACATAAGTCCCTGGAACTTCATAAATATATATGCAGTCACAAAAGAAAGTAATAATGTCACTACAAGCCAGCCAAGTCTACCCCTAACACAAGAGATAACCTGCTCGAATAGGGTTGAGTTTTCATTTTCTGCGACATCTCTTTCATGCTCACTTGAACCAGCAAACTTGTACATATCCTCACTGGCTTCTTCTTCCATAACATCAAGTATATCGTCAACTGTTATTATCCCCTTTAGTACACCCTCTTCGTCAACAACTGGTATTGCTACTAGGTTGTACTTGGATACCATCTTAACAGCTTCTTCCCTATCCTCATTATCCTTTACTGACTTTACATTTTCTACCATTATATCTTCCATAGTAGAAGAATCCTTTGAAATAAATAGGTCTCTTAAAGAAAGCACACCTACCAGTTTCTGTTCATTATCGACAACGTATATGTAGTATATTGAGTCTGCTTCTACTGATTCAGATCTTATATGTCTGATAGCCTGAGATACGTTTAGGTTCTTGTTTACTGTTATGTAGCCCTTCTTCATAGTAGATCCTGAAGTTTCATCTACATAGGCAAGGAGTTCCCTAAGTTCTAACTCATCTGCCTTGCTCACAATATCAAGTATCTTTTCTCTTTCGTCATCATCCATCTCACGTAGAATATCTGAAAGATCACCTAGTGACATCTCATCAAAAACCCTCTTTGCGTGTTCTTTGTCAATTTGAGATACAATCTTTATGAAAAAGTCCGCCTCACACTCTTCTAGTATGTCAGCTGCTGTATCCAATGGCAATATTTCAAATAGTTTAACCTGATCATTGTTTCCTAATTCAAGTAGGATGTCATAGATATCCATAGTGTGATATTCTTCCAACATCTCTCTTAAATCGATCAGCTTATTAGCATCCATCATTTCTTTAACTTCATTAAACAACTCTCGCGACGAGTCCTGCTTTTTGTCCATTACAACCACCTTTTTATCAATAATTATATTATATTTCTTCTTTTAATCCAAAATCGCTGATATAGTTAGGTAGGTTTCTCCAGTTTTCTTTTACCTTTACCCATATCTGGAGATTAACCTTTGTACCAAGTAAGAATTCTATTTCTTCCCTTGCTGATTTTCCTATACCCTTAAGCTTTTTGCCCTGCTTGCCTATGATTATACCCTTGTGTGAATTTCTCTCACAGTATATAACAGCAGATATATCTATTAAGTCTTTTCCTTTACGTTCTTTCATCTTTTCTATCTCAATGGCTACACCATGTGGAACTTCATCATTAGTGTAGTGAAGGACTTTTTCCCTTATAAGTTCAGACACAAGCACTCTTTCAGGCTGGTCTGTAACCATGTAGTCTGGGAAGTACTTGGGTCCCTCATTAAGATTTCTTTTTATTACTTTTATCAAGGAGTCTATATTTGAACCCTTTAGGGCTGATGTAGGTATTATCTCTTTGAATACATTTAGGTCATCGTACATCCTTATCATCTCAAATAGGTCTTCCTTATTGTCTATCTTATCAATCTTGTTTATAACCAAAAATACAGGCGTACTAGTCTTTTTAAGGTTTTCTATGATCATGCTGTCACCCTTGCCTATTGTTCTAGAATCATCGACAACAAATATAATGCTGTCTACATTCTTGAAAGCATCTGACGCAGATTTGACCATCATTTCGCCTAGCTTGTTCTTTGGTTTGTGGATACCTGGAGTATCCATAAATACTATCTGTGCCTCTTCATCTGTATATACAGCCTGGATAGTATTTCTAGTAGTCTGAGGCTTGTCACTCATAATAGCGATTTTCTCTCCTACCATATCATTCATAAGCGTTGACTTTCCAACATTCGGTCTACCAACTATACTTACAAATCCCGATTTATATGTCATATATCTCTCCTATTCCTACAATTGTGCAGCATTTTCATGAACTATACTATTATAATTCTACACAAATAACCACACTATCAATAATCCAAACTCTATTATATCATATTTTCTCTACTAATAAAATAGTCCGAGCTGAAATACTACTACTGCCACCAAGGTTCCTAGTATGGCACCAGCAAAGGTCTCCCAAAAAGTATGTATCTTTCCCTCTATTCTACTTTGAGCTACCAATAGAGCCATAAGGTATGCTAGTGATGAGGCCTCTACCCTCTCAGTAATCAAGGTAATTGATGTAGCTAGTGCAAATGCTAGTGCAGCATGGCCGCTTGGCATACCACCCCTGACTGGAGTTCCTGTCAAAGTTACTGCCTTTACAACAACTACAGCGATTAGGACAATAGCTATACATATAACTGTAATATGTAACTCCGATTCCCTAATCCTAAGAGCTATATTGCCAGTCAACATATTTAGCTTATTATAAAATAATATATAACCAACTACAACTGCATATAGAGCAGATACCAAAACACCTCCAGCTGCGACATCCTTTGCTATCTTGGCGAGAGGATGAAACTCTAATGTCACCATGTCTACAGTCTTTTCAACAGCAGTATTCACCATTTCCGCAATTACAACCAAAGTTATAGCCCCCAACAAGACAATAAACTCAATCTTTGAGAAGTCGAAAAACAAACTCGCAATTAGGACCATAAAGGAAGCCAAATAATGGAGTTTCATATTTCTTTCACTCTTAAAAGTATATTGAATCCCTGCTATGGCGGCATTTACAGACTTTACAAAACTCTGTTTATTCTTTTTTCTCTTCTGTTTTTTTTCGATTTGATTTTTCTTACTTCTCATATCCTTCATCCCTTGTAATATCTAGACCATTCAATACTTCTTCTTCTCTTCTATGCATATCTTTGGCTTCTTCTTCCTCCATATGGTCATAACCAAGTAGGTGGAACATACTGTGACACACTAAAAAGCATATCTCCCTCTCCAAAGAATGGTCGAACTCCTCAGCCTGTTCATCAGCCCTCTGTATAGAGATGACTATATCCCCTAGAGACTCTTCTTCATATTCAATATCAAATTCATCATCAGACAACATCGGGAAAGAAAGGACATCAGTGACCCTATCTATATTCCTAAAATCTCTGTTAAGATTTCTTATCTCCTCATTATCTACAAAAGAAAGACTGACTTCATAATTGTCATCGTAATCCTCATAATCAAGTACTGCCAGCATAACTCTCTCTACCTTGTCTAGAATATCTTCGTCTATTTTTTTGTAGGTCTGTCTATCATCGAAAATTATTTCCATACTTATCTATCTCCTATTATTGTTGTTTCTTGCTTTGTACTTTTTTTCATTTTCCTTAAATTCCATCTTTTTCTCATATTTTGCATACGCCTTTATTATCCTCTGAACAAGCTCGTGTCTCACTACGTCCTTTTCAGTAAGTTCCTTGTAACCGATACCCTTTACCCCATCCAGGATCTTGATGGCTGTTATAAGGCCACTCACCTTGTGGCGTGGCAGGTCTGTCTGAGTTATATCTCCTGTCACTACCGCCTTTGACCCAAATCCAAGTCTAGTCAAGAACATCTTCATCTGTTCTGGAGAAGTGTTTTGGGCCTCATCAAGTATTATAAAGGCATTGTCAAGTGTTCTACCCCTCATAAATGCAAGAGGAGCAACCTCTATAGTACCTCTCTCTAAGTACTTGGCGAACCTGTCTGGTCCAAACATATCAAATAGGGCATCATAAAGGGGTCTAAGGTATGGGTCAACCTTGTCCTTCATGTCTCCCGGCAAGAATCCAAGAGTTTCCCCCGCCTCGACAGCAGGTCTTGTAAGTACTATCCTCGATACTTCGTCAGCCTTAAAGGCCTTGACAGCCATAGCTACTGCCAGATATGTCTTACCAGTTCCCGCCGGACCGATACCAAAAGTTATATCGTTGTTTTCTATTATGTTGACATACTCTTTTTGTCCTAGGGTTTTGGGCTGGACTGGAGCCCCTTTTTTAGTGATCACTATAGTTCCTTCAAGTTCCTTGACCCTGTCCTCACTATCTGCAAACAAAAGGTCCATAGTATAGAGTACAGTCTGCCTATCAAGTCTTTTACCAGACTCCACTATCTTATGTAAAGAATTTAAGAGTCTTTCAGCAGTCTCCACATTTTTTTCTTCACCTAGTAGAACTATATTACCTTCCCTAAGAAGTATATCCACACTTAGGTTTTTCTCTATTAATTTTACATTTTCATCAAAATTCCCGAATAGCTCTTTTTCAAAATTGGGTTCGAAAATCGAAAATTGCCTTTGTATAATCATATCTTCACTCCAAATCATAGTATTAATATCTTAATTATAACATATATGTATACACTTTTTAATCTATAGATAAGAAAAAGAGGCAGCCACTAATTACTTGGCTACCCCTAGTCTATATAAACCCTCTAAGGTTTCAAAATATACTCTTCCTATGCCTGTTCTATCAGACCGTAACCACCGTCACCTCTTCTGTATACTAGGCAAACTTCAAAAGTATCCTGATCTTTAAATAAGAAGAAATCATGGCCTAGAAGGTTCATCTGAAGAACAGCTTCCTCAGGGCTCATAGGTCTAATGTCAAACTTCTTTCTTCTTTCAAATACAAGTTCAGAATCCTCTGGAACTGCTTCTATCTCTTCTTCAAGCAGTTCATTGAAGTTCTCAAATCTAATAGTCTCATTACCTGATGCTCTAGATTTAAACTTATGCTTATACTTTACTATCTGTCTATTTAACTTGTCACAAACAACGTCTATAGCTGAATAAAGGTCTTCTTGGACATCCTCAGCTCTTACTATATGACCGTTGATGTTATCTAGTGTTACTTCTACCTTTTGCTTTTCTTTTTTATTTGCACTTACCGTTACCCTTAACTCAGTGTCTTCAGAAAGCAATTTTTCAAGCTTGGAAAATTTTTTATCAATATAACCATTAATGCCTTCAGTTAATCTAATTTTCTTTCCTGTTACTAGTATTTTCATAATTAACACTCCTTCCAAGTACCTAAGTACTTTTTGTTGTTAATTACAATATACCCTAGTTTAAACTTATTTAAAAGTCTTTAATTAAATTACTTTTTGTGTTAAAATAGATGTATAAGTGAGTTAATCAATCAAGCTCTCAGCGTCTTCTATATCAACTAGGAGACTTTTTTTAGGCTCTTTTTCTGTATTTGACACTTGATCAGTTTTTCTTGTAGATACTTTATTTTTTCTTGTCTCTTTTTTATCCTTAGATATCTCAATTTCTCTAAGTCTTTTTTGATGTGCTCTTCTTTTTTCTCTTAGCCTCTTACGTTCTTTTTCCTTATTCTCTTTCACTTTCTGCCTATGTTTTTCAGGATCTTCAAGTGTATTCATAAGATATGAAACTGATATCACAGCACAGATTACAAAGGCAAGAACAAACTCAAAATACATCAAATACTGAATAAAGCCTGTAGACAGCTTCCTTGCTATAAGGTACAATTCAAACTCTCTAGTTGCATATAATGTAATAGCAGCTGCCAATCCATAGGCGGAATTACTAGGATAATATCCATCAAACAAATGAAATGCCAGATATACCATAATTGCAATAAATATAACTTGGAGACAAATCCACATAATCCATAGATTTCTAGTAGATATATTTTGACCCATGGCTATGTATGAGGGTATGATAACCCCCAATGGGAATGCAAAAATACCTATTAGTGGTTTGGCTGCACTAGTCAAACTCACCCTCATATATCTGTACACTATAAACGGTGTCAGTACAATTGCTGCCACAAATATGTATTTAAGTATTGCTCTACCAAATACTTCCATACCAAAATCGCTACCTGTGATGGAAGCCATACCAATACCCACAAAAACTAGGTACCAAGTCGAAAAAACTGATTTAAGTTTGAAGTTTAATACATATTTTACAATAAATATCACTAGTATAATTGCTTCTAATATTACTCCTGTCACCCAAAAATATATATTGGCCTTGTCAAACACGCCCTTCATCCAAACCGCTATCATTATAAGGGATAGGGCAAATGTCGAAAACATTGAAAGACCAACCGGTGTTGACAAGGATTTAAAACTCGTCTTAGGCATAAATATCAATTTCATCAATGTAAGCAATAATAGTAAAATTGTAATAACCATACATAAATCACTTAAAAATGGTATAACTCCTTGAAGCGAGTTACCAAGCACAACCCAAGCAAGGGCTAGTACGGTAATCGGTAGAGGAAGTCTGGATAGGAAATCCTTCATTATATCACCTCTTAATATTTCGTCTAAACTTAATTATAGCATAAAATTAGACATATTAATAGCATTTTATAGCTAAAGAACTTCCCTATCAGACCTTACAAACACCTATTTACAGATACATCTTGCAGTTAATAAAACAGTTTTTGAAATTTATTATTTTTCTTTTTCTGACATATATATCGTCCTTGCATCAATCTCCAACTGTCCTTTTATGGCACCTGAGTAAGTAATCTTATCTTTATCCACATCGTATATGTATATTTGAGTAGAACTATATATACTAGAATTATTAAATTCTAAATTATCCCTATCCTCGGGTATCTCTGTTCCATCTTCATTTTTAATTGTTTTTTCTACCCCTTTTCCCTTCCATTGATATATATTAAAGTTATTATACTTTATTATTATAACTTTTTTACCTTTCATCATAATATTAACCCTGTTTATACTACCCATTTGACTCATTTTATCATCCTTAGTAGGTAACTGTACCTGAGTTAAATAGTCATCTAGATTTATTGTCCTATCATCTACATCTATGAGTTTATCTTCTTTCATCTTGTATGACCTTATATGGAAAGGCTTTTGATTGTTTTCCCTTGATATTAGGTAGAGGATACCATTATTTTTGTCGTATTTGATATATGAATCATAAATATCTGGATTGATATATATGCCCTTAGAGTCTTTTTTACTGCTAATATCCTCCCTAGCAAGCTTCTTACTTGCCAAGTCTAGGGATATCATCTCATTTTTCAAGTCTTTGGAAGGATAGTCCCTATAGGAGAATATCAATATCTTGTCAAATGCAGCTATAACCCTCATACTATTAGCATTTTCAGAATCAGATAATATATCCAGCCTATTTAGTACTTGTATGCCATCACCTACAATCTCAGCAAATACAAGCTTTTCTATTAGATCATTCTTTTTCATAGTAGCCTTATCAGTATTTTTAACTGAATAAGATAGGACAAGATAGGTCTTACCCTTGTATTTTTCTAGCCTCTTTACCTCTATACGATCATTTCCAGTGTATCCAATCAAATCTTTCTCATTTAATCTTATCTTCTTGCCAACACCTTCGATACTGTAATTTAGATAAATACCATGTGAATTTTTAGGGTCTACAACATAGGCAGTATGGTCATAGGTTAGCTCGTTTAATATAGAGTATCTATTGGACTTCTTATCTATTGCCTTTATATTGTCATTCTTGTCAAATTTCAAGGTGATTTTTTCAGGCCTACCATCTTTTAAGATATAAGCAGGGATATTTTTTATATTGGATTTCATGCCTTCTATATAGCTCTTGTTCATGTCGGGCCTAATCTTCAAATTTTCCAGGTCCGTTTCTGTACTTATTAGGTTCATTTTCTCAAGTTCACCCTTGTCACCTTGAATAGTCTCTACCCTACTAGAACTAAGCTTCATAGTATGAAAACCTGCTGCAAGACCTAGGCTTAGTAGGATTAGTAGACCAAGGATTAGGCCACCCTTTATACTAGATTTATCCATTTATCACACCTCCCCTAGTTCTTTTTTGACTTAATCTGCAATCTACATAAGTAAGGGTCAAGCTCACTATGTAAATTGCCATGGCAAACCATGTAACTACACTTAGCTCACTATAGCTGTTAAATATGTTGTAATTAAACATATAAGAAACCACAAATACAAATACACCTATGCCATTTATCATCAGTAAAACTACACATATAATCTTCTTTAGTACCTTGCCCCTATCATTGGACACAAAGAATATACTTGTAAGGGCCTGTATGCCCATTACTGATGGCAATACAACGACTAGAGATATTATTATCGCTGAATATGAACTAGTTAGTAAAAATGAATCATTACCCAACAAAGACCAGGCACTCATCATATACATATCTCCCAAGTATAGCTTCCAAATTGCATCCATCAACAAGGCTGCAAGTGAGAATCCCACGATGCAAAAAATGTATATTGACCATCCCACTAGTATCTTAGAAATCTTGACCTTATATATTTTTGTAGGTAGGTTGGCCATTATTAAGTAGCTCGAATTTTTCCTCTTGTAATCATCCGTAACTAGTAAAAATGACATCAACACAGATAGCAGAGTTACGAATCCTATAAAGCTATACATAGCAAAACTGGCAGTGTCCCTCAGTAGTATGGATGAAGATATAATCTTGTTAAATCTATCCATACTAGCCATAGGCAGTGGTTTAGCCTGGTAAAAATCCTTGAAAAATGATCCTACAAAGCTAACCTTGCCTATAGAACTTACTGAAAACATGGATACACTTATAGATAGGATTATCCATACACATATCAGACCACCTATAAGCATAAACTTCTTTTTATTAATCTTTAAACCGTAGTAGTAAAGTTTTAGTATATCGTTCATAGATGTCCCCCCTTAGTACTCTATTCTTCTAATCAAAATATGATTGGCTACAATAAATCCAATGGTTGAAACAATTAGCTTGACAATATATGTAGTATCTATTTTTCCACTACCCCATCCTACAAACTCTATTACATTAGCACTGTAAAATGATAAAAATATAATCAAGGCAGTAATGTAAATAGGTATATTCTTAGATGATTTGACAAGTAGTACAATAGCAATCACAACACTTATCAATAGAATCCATTTTAGGGCTACAAGGGCCACCATGCTTGGATTAATTGTAAAAAACGGATTTCCATCTATAAATTTGTTAAGTATCTCCTTCACAGATGGTATCCTACTTTGGAATAGGGGCACTGTTCTAACTATATCTATCATTTCGCCTCTCAAATACCTTGAATACACGACCAATATAATCATTGATAATAGACTATTAAATAAGGCAAATACCAATGAAGATATATATGTCGCCTGTATATGGTTGTAAATTTTGACAGGCAACTGCATAATACTGTAGACACTACCATCAGACTTAGACAGCTTTCTTGTAAGACTAGTTGCCGTATATATTATGACAAATACTAGGCTAAATACCAAAACAAGCGCTGTAAGGCTGGTCTGTAGTGAGTCATACACATAAACAGTGTGGACATCTCCCAGTAAGTATGACCGTCTGATATCCCTCAAGTATAAAAGATTGCTAATTATACAGGATAGGACCAGGACTATAACTGATGTTATATTAAATCCAATAAATAACATCATGTTATTCTTGAATTCCAACTTCAATAACTTTAGCAATTTAGTCATTTAAAGACACCTCTCTTATTTTTTCAATTATAGATTTACCCTCCAATGACCTCATCTCTTCAGCATCAAACTCTGATACTAGCTTGCCATCACTGAGTATAAACACATAATCAACTATTTTTTCTATCTCATCAATCTCATGTGTTGAAAGGATTATAGCCTGGTCTTCTTCCATAAACCTAGCCATAACAGATACAAATTCTTCCCTCTTAAATATGTCAATTCCATTAAAGGGCTCGTCCATTATGATATACTTCATATCTAGACAAAATCCCAAGACAAGCTTTACCTTGGCAATATTACCCTTGGATAGAGAGTCTATATTCTGGTTTATGTCTAGCCCAAAGAAATCTAGCATTTCCCTTTCTTTTTCTGAGTTCCAAGTAGGATAAAAATCCTTGTAAAAGTCTATCATCTCCTTAATTGAAAATCCCGGAAAGTGGGTTGGACAATCAGGTATAAATATCATCTTCTCATAGCTTTTGTGGCTTATATTTTCATCGTCAATAGAGACCTTGCCAGATGTAGGTCTTACAAATCCCATCAGAGACTTCAACAAGGTAGTCTTGCCTGAACCATTAGTACCTAGTATGGCAGTGATCTTGCCTTCTTTTATAGTTAGACTGACATTGTCAAGAGCATAGCTTGTAGACGACTTGCCCACCTTAACATTAGTCTTATATTTTTTAGTCAAATTTTGAACCTTTATCATTAGTCCTTCCTCCTAAATACTCATTTTATAAACTGGGTTATCTATCCCCATCCTCATATTCATCATCTTCCTCGTCAGCCTTGACATCTTCTTCAACTAGGTCATAGTACTCACCTACAAGCTTCAAAACCGTCTTTTTGTCTATATTTACAGACTTCATGCTGTATATAAAGTCCATCAAGGGCTCTTTTAGGTATTCGGTCTTAAGTCTATTGATCAAGTCCAAATCAAGTGTAATTGTAGACTGCTTGTTTTTCTCAGTGCATATGAGACCTATCTCTTCCATATAGGCATATGCCTTTTGTACGGTATTTAGATTAACACCAAAGCTACCTGCCAATTCTCTTCTAGAAGGTATCACATCACCCGGCTCTATCTCTCCAATAAAAACCTTGGCCTGGTAATACTTACTTATTTGTAGGTATATTGGCGTATTGTTATTAAAGACAAATCCTTTAATAGGCAATTAAACCACGCTCCTTTCCTTATATTTACCAATGTTTAATAAAAATATTGTATCCTAGTCTATTTTGGTAAGTGTACTATACTAGTAGTACATCTTAGGTGTATTATAGCACTAGTACACTATAAGGTCAATACTAAAAAAGGTTGTTGATATAAACTACTCTATCAACAACCTTTTAATTACTACATTTTATTTACTACATTTTATTTACTATATTTTATTTTCTGGTGTTTTTTGTAAATTTTTTTCAGGTATTAGACTTATAAGAAGCCAGACCATACCAATACCTATGATCATATGTCCTAGACCAGATATTCCAGAAAGGGCAGCTCTTGGGAATAGGTCAGCACCTGCTGAAGTTATCTCATAGATTCCCTTTACAAGCATACAGACAATTGTAAGAACCAGACCAGATAGATATAGCTTGATAGGTCTTTTTAGCTTTATGATGTCTATTCTAAGAATTTTTACAAGCATATATACCAAGACTAGCATCATAAATCCGAGAGTCAATAGGTGTACATGAATAAAACTAAGACTTGTAAGCCCCTGCCACTTGTAGTACTTGACAAACTCCCTGTAAAATACACCACTTATAAGACCCATAATCAAAAAACTAATAGCTAACTTAAATATATTCTCCTGTTCAAACTCGTCCACAAAATACCTATAGCCTACCATTACAATTAGAACATACATTATAGTTTTGGGTATCATAAGTGCGCCTAAAATCGGTATAAATCTAGCTCCTACAACTACAGGAATATAAAACAAAAAGCTCAAGAAGATAAAAATACTTGCATTTTTTAGACCATCAATATGTCTGTACTTGTAAGTCCACCCTATTATCAAGATACCCATTATTAAAAATGGTATATTTCTTATAATAGCAAACGTATAGTCACCTTGGCTGCCCCATAGATTCTGTGGCATCAAGACAAGACCTATCCTCACAATTGCAAGGCCATATATAAGCATGGACTTTCTTTTGCTTTTATCACCTGCTATGCCTACATAATACCTATAAAACATTATATAAAAAATAGTCATAGTTATACTAGTAACAAATTCACCCCAAGAAAGGGCAGCTATATTTTTTTCAAATCCACCTAAACTCAGGTGACTGACAAGCCTAGGAATCAGATGAAAGGCATCACCAAGCCCCAATAAAATAGCCATTATTCCAAAATTCTTAGCTCCTTCCTTTCTCTCTAAAAGTATCCTAACACCCAAGCCTATTACAAGACTCAAGTAACCTATATCAAAAATTGATTCCATTAAACTCATCATCGTCCAATACCTCCTATTATCCATTTAACATACAAGCTATAGTGGTCCACAAACTCTTCTTTTGACCACTCTTCCAAAAACAATCTCTGCATCAGCGAATGTACCAGGGCCCCCAGGTAGTGGACTTGTTCACTCTCGCCATAGTTTCCCTCACAAGCCTTAGAGTTGCTAGCTACATACTGCTTCCAATCCCTGTCGAGACTCATATTCCAATACAAAAACTTATTCCTGTATATATAATAGTATTCACCCTTAAATATCTCATCAGCAAGCTCTCTTCCATAGTCTTCAAGAGTCTTATTTATGTTGCCCTTGTTTTTTTCTAACAAGTTTAAAAATAAGGAATGAACCTCTCCAGTAAACTTGTCCAATATATAAAAATAACTCTCCTCTAGACTGTAGAAATACTGGTAGAAACTACCTCTGGATATATTTAAGTCTTCAACTATATTTTTTACAGTAGCCTCACAAAGAGGATTAGATTCAAACTCCTTAATCAGAGCTTTCTCTATTAAAGTCTTCTTGTCTTCGTTGAGATTATAAAAAGTCTCCTTTGGCATAAATATCCCCCTTTCAAAAGTGACATCGTGTCACTATAGTATATGACATAGTGTCATTTTTGTCAATAGGTCGAATTTAGCATTAAAAATAGACCTTTTAACGACTTGTCTAGGTCAATTTCTGCACTAAAAAAGCACCCCAACCTCTGTTTAAGTGCTTATATAAATGGTGTTATTTCTTTTAATCTGTCATAGTATTCTCTAAGCCTAATATCCATATCTGTAGTATCAGTATACGGCTCAGTTTCTGCACATAACTCGGGAAGTTCATCAACTATATCATATGTCTCATCTGTAGCAATATCTTCCCAATTATCAAACAAGTAATCTTCTAAGAAGTGATAGAAGTTGTACTCTCTTGTGATATTTTGATACCCTTCAGGAATTGTAACTGTATCACCATCAAGATATGATTTTATTAAATTCATTAGCTCTTTAATCATATTCAATCCATCCTTTCTTAAATAGTATTAAAACTCCTATACTGGTTGTTTACTCTCCAATATCCATTGTCATCATTATGCTTCATTTTCTGATACTTATCAAATGATTTTGGTACTTGTACACCTGCGTTTTTGTACTTTTCAAACTTTCTCTTATCACTGTGTCTATTTTTCCAAGCTTTTTCTACTGCACTAAAAAAGCCCCCCAACCTCTGTTAAAGTGCTTTTTTAAAAAAACTGTGTCAATTCTATATCTGAGTCAACATAAACTGCATCAATATCAAAATCATTGACAACTTTTACTTCTTTTCCATTGATACTATAATATCCATAGATGCTTCAATGCCAACCAGTATCTTATACACTATTTTTAGATTATCCATTGTATCACCTACTTGAAATCATCTAGAGAATACCCTCTTACTTCAAGGTCATTCTTTATCATATCCAGCACTTCATAAAAGGCCAGCTTTCTACCATTGTTGAAATCATCGTCACCCTCACTCAAAGATTCCTGATACCTCTCTTGAATCCTAGAAATCATATATCCTAGAGTCTCCCCAGTGACTTCCCACTTATCATCATTATTTATTTTTCCACTCACTTACGTCAACACCTCTCTTTTCTAGTTATTCAATTGATTTATCCTTCTAGGTTCATTATACTTTATATTCTGAAAGTCCTCAAGCTTTCCGGGAACTTTACTGCTTTATTTGAAAAATTGTGTTAACTCCATATCTGATTTTATATAAACCTCATTTAAATATTTACTAAGATGCACCTCAACATCTTTACCTTGAAGATAGTAATGCTGGATTAAGTGGCTATCAACGTCAACTTCTTCCAAGCTTCCTTTTTGTAACCCATTAATATTTTTTTCAAGTGCTAGACATTGTTTATCAAAAATATTTCTATCTGCTTGTGGACATATACCATATTCATACATTAGCATCACTCCAATCCAAATGTCTTATTAGCCTTAGGATTAGCTTTTATGCTACTAGCTTCTCAGCTTTTAAAGACTCCCATTTACTAACATCATTATACTTCAATTTCTGGAAATCTTCAAACGATTTAGGGTTCAATAGAACCTTTCCCATATTGAATTTTTTACCCATTTATTTTTGTTTTTCATAAATATATATTGATTTTTTTCCCAGTTGCATATATTATACAGATAGGATTGACCTACACCCGCATGACATGGCTATCCTATTTACTGGTGACAGTATGGAGCCAATGTATAAAGATGGTGATATAGTCCTAGTAAAGACAGGATATGACAACATAAATGGTAATGTTTAGGAGGTAAATTATGGAATACACAAATAGAAATATCAAAATAAACGCATCAGAAAACAAGGCGAAACAGACCACATATGACAAGCAAGAAAATTACAAAAAACTAGAGAAACAAATTGACAAGCATATAGAAGTATTTAAGAGACTAAAGGATAAGTAAAATGAATGAAACAAAATATCTTACATTTGATGATATTATGACTACGCATGACATCATCTTACAAAAAACAGGTGGGTTTTCAGGTATAAACAATGCTGGGTTAATAAGTAGCATTGTTGAACATGTTAAGAATGACGACTACTACCCTACTATGATAGACAAGTTGACACATATAGTTTTTAGTCTGGTTATGAATCATGCCTTCAATGACGCCAACAAAAGAAGCTCTATAGCCTGTGGAGTCTTATTTCTTAATATTAATGGTTACGATTCAGTAGTTGATGATTTCATAGTGGCTATGGAAGACGTTGTTGTATCTATTGCAGAAGGCAGCATGAGTAAAGATGGTTTAAGGATTATATTGAGAGATATAGTATCTAAAAAAGTTATCCTATAATTAAATTTTATATATTTTAGGGGAGTATTATTAAATGAGTATTAAAAAGAAAATGAAAGCGTCTTTATTTGTTGGTTTGGTAGCATTTAGCTTGACGGGTTGTGGCCCTCAAGCAGAGAATGATCAAGACACGGCTAGCCAAACTCAATCCAACGAGACAGTTATTGAAGAGCCTGAGGGAGAATATACTTTTACTATCGATAAGAAGAGAGTCGATATATCACAAGCACAGGGTCCAGTGAAGTATACGATATATAACATTAAGGTTGCTACTTTTAAACCTGATAAGGCTTATAAAAACTCATATAAGGGTAAAGATGTCTTAACTTATATAGAGATGGATTTTGGTATGGAAAATACCGGGGATAGTAAGGTCGGTATCTTGCCTATGACTGCAAAATTGCTTTTTGATGATAAAACTCAGGAGGAAACGGATCTTTTAAAATCAGATGCTAGTGTAACTGAACTATCAGCTAATGCTAAAATTCAGGGCAAATATGCTTTCTATATAGCTGATGAAAATAATGCTAAGCATTTTAAATTATTCTGCCAAGGACCAGTGTCTTTTACAGATGATGGGGCTACTGAATATGATAACTATGAGTTAGACATTAAAGTCGATTAATTATATTATACATAGATGAGGTGAAAAAATATGAATTTTGATGATATTTCAAAATCTGTTAGTCTATAAAATACGTGACGATATGTTACAATACGTGACGATATGTGACGATATGTTACAATACGTGACAATATGAAATAATACGTTGACAAACTCAACTGCATATGATATATTATTTTTACAAATTAATCCATAATTTCACGTGAAATATGGGTGATATAAAATGTTAAGCAGTCCTGTGCAGTACGACCCCCACCATAAGGGGTAATTCCGAACCACAGGGCTTTATTGTATTTAGGTTCTTTGTCAACTAGCGTTGATGAATAAAATTCGAAATTTATGCGACAGCATCTTGGATACATATAGTATCCTTGATGTTGTCTTTT